>Ga0268262_10000255_pt1 | contig 72105 bp, 79 predicted proteins | sample TergutNc150P3_FD_190354 | JGI IMG/M metagenome (GOLD analysis project Ga0268262, IMG submission 190354) | Nasutitermes corniger P3 segment gut microbial community from laboratory colony in Florida, USA - Nc150 P3 (SPAdes) (version 2) | ecosystem: Host-associated > Arthropoda: Insects >...
GTGTTTTTCTACATTGAGGCGTATTACAATCGCATCCGCATGCATTCGTCGCTTGACTATGTAGCGCCTAACGTGTTTAGCTTAGGCAACCACGCTTAACTGTGTGCACCTATTGGGGTAAAGTCCACCCCGTAACTCCGGTCTACCCGGTAACCCCGGCAAACCCATATACTTACAATACTACTCCTGTTACTCCTAATTACGGTTCCAGTACACAGAATAATTCGCAATCGTCCTCGTATTATAACGCTGCCTATTACCAAGCCCAATATGACAAAGAGAAGCGATATAAAGAAAAGTTGGAACAAGATCTCAAAGAGTACAATAATCCGCTTAGCCCCTATTATTCAACAAGTACGGCATTACGTCTCCAGACCCAAAGTTCGATACAGCAAGCTGAACGCCGGATGAGGGAGATTCAGGCGGAAGCAAGGCGCGATGGGTACAGCATCTATTAAAAGGAGTAATTAGGTTATCAGGAAACGTTGTTTCCTGTTCGATTAAACTGTTCGGTATTCACCGGGCTAAATAGAGGTTATTAGATGAAAAAGACGGTAATTTTTATCGCTTTGGTTTTGTTGGCGGTATTCAGCACATTCGCGCAAGTCAGCATTGCGGGACAGACGTTTTATTACAAATACGTTTCGACAGAGGATAGCGATACCGGAGTAAGAAGCAAGGGGGCAGATAAAGGCATGTACCTTACGTTTACCAGAAATGCCTGTTATGAATCAGACGCAAATGGGATACAAAAAGGTTCGCATGTTTATACTTACCAAAAGGATGACGGCAGCCGGTTTATTTTTTTATACCGCGATCTTAGATACGGAGAATATGAGTATAGAAATTCTGCTGGAGCTTATTTTGGACCTAATGGTCCGGTTTTTACTCCACCTTCTAGCAGTACCACGAAAGTTGTTTCGTACGATTATCAGGATTTTCTTTCTTTCAGCAAAGACTATAAAAAGTTCAGTAGAAGCATATACCACGGAAAAACTGAAACCACCGGCACTGTTTTTAACTTTCAAGGTACGGTTACCGACAACACTAGACCCGGTAAAGCAGCGTATTGGGAAAAAGGCATAGAAATATGGGAACAGTCTGCTCCGCCTCCGCCGCCCAAGACTAAAGAAGAACTGGATAGGGAAGCGCAAGAGAAACTGGCGCCGCCAAAAGTTAATTTTTGATGGTGTCCGCGCCAACGAGGTGTACGCGAGGGTGTCCTACAGAACCGTAGGTAGTCGCTTTTTTACAGAAAAATTTTTCCTTGCACCCAAACCCTAAAAGCGATATAGTAGAGGCGTGGGAAAAGAAAAGAAACCAATACAGCCAAACCCCGAATTTAGGGAAAATCTTGGCAAGTTATTACTGGATTTGTCAAAATTGACATTTGCCAGTTTCATTTTGGGGGGAATATTAAAAGGCGAATTGCCGCAGTATATTGTAATAGCGGCAGGCTGTGTAGTTTTTATGGTATTTGCGGTCGCCGGCTTGGTATTGACTTCTAGAAAAAAGAACAGGAGGTAATTATGTGGTTAATTGTATTTATGGCAGTTTGTTCTGTTCCTCTCCTTGTTATGGCTTGTGTCTGTTTATGGCGTGAAAACCAGTGGGAAAAATACAACGAATCTAAAGCCGTGTAAGGAAGCGTAACGGTGTACCTTCGGTTCTTTAGCCACGCCAACGGAATTGGCGACCTAAGGACGAGGTAGAACCGAAGGTAGCTACGTGTTATATATGGCATAAGGGAAGTCAAACCATGAAAAAACTTTGTATCATTCTTTTACTCGGCATACTGATAACCGGGTCGGCCTTTGCCCAATCGGGCGGTAACGGTTACAACCAAACCGCCCAAACCCTGCAAACCATATCGGGAACCTTGCAGATAATCAACGGCATACTTGCCATAGTGAACGCCGCCAATCAGGTGTACTATGTGCCCAACCTACAGCCCTATTACGGCGTAAACGGAATGTACGTCAATACAACCGTTACCGTGTACGGCACGATAGCCAACGGTTATTGCTCTCCTTACAGTTTCATGCTTGGCACGACATGGTATAATTTCCCCGGATACAATTATTACGTTCCGCCGACTGTGTATGTGCCAATGTACGTTCCCCCGACCACGTATGTACCGATGTACACGCCCCCGCCAAGTTATTACATTCCACGCTATTTTGGCTGGTAGGGGGTTGCTTATGACGGATAATAAATTATGTTTCATCATACCGCTGGTTGCCTTGTTTGTGTTCATAAATTGTGCGGAAACACAAGCTGAAGAAACCACTGATCCGAAGGAACAGACTGCTCCAGCCGCAACGACCGTACCAGCCGCACCGTCCGCATTGGCCAAGCTATTGGCCGAGCTAACCGAGATATTGGCCGAGCTATCCACGCCTAAGCAATCCACGCCGTCCACATCGACCGCACCAGGAGCCATCATTGCACAGACTGATCCGAAGACGGCAACAATCGAATTGAGCTTTAATACGTCTATTGGCGATATGTACGAATGGGTTATTTCACCGGAAGGCGTTGCGCGTGAAGTATCTCGTAAATATAGCGGCGGTACTGCTCCCGGTTCAGAGGGAAAATATACGGTAACTTTTGAAGCGGTGTCAGAGGGAGAAGCGGAAATTGTCGTGTTATAACCGTTATCGCTTCATCGGTCCTCGCGAAAAAGTCATAACTTACAATGCCGTTGTGGATAGTGAAAACAATCTTACGCTGACGCTATTGCAGTACCACGGCGACGGTCGCTGATAAAAAAAACCTTATCAGAAAATGCTTAGTTGTAAATAAAAAGGCCGGACGAGGCTGTGGCGATATGTTCCTCCAGCTTTTTTGCCGTACCGCTGCCCTACCTTTGCCGGATTTTCACGAATTTGTGGGTCAAGCTATTGGTGTATAGGTGATAAAGTAAGTTCTGTTGCCCTGTCGATAAACAAAACTCAATAAATGGCTTCGCCATTGGCTCTTTTATGGAATGGATTTACTGCCCGCTAACGCGGGCTACGAGTCAACATATTCTATCGGAAAAACCATTCTATCCTTCGACAAAACCGTCGGCGGAAATATTGCCTCCGCTTCCTTTATCACCTGCTTAAGCTCGTACTCGGTGTAACGGGGGCTGTAATGTATCAGGGCGAGCTTTTTTACGGCGGCTGCCTTGGCTATGAAGGCCGCCTGTTCGGCGGTCATGTGCTTTTTTTCCCTGGCGCTTTCTTCAAGAGCCTTTTCAAACATTCCTTCGCAGACAAAAAGATCCGAGCCCGCAACCTCGTCCGCTATTTCCCGGAAAGCCAGAGTGTCGGTAACAAAAGAAAATTTCCTCCCGGTTCTTTCCGGGCCAAGAACCTGATCCGGGCGCACGTCCGTTCCGTCCTCGGCCTGAACGATCTGGCCCGATTGAAGGGCCGCCCACTTTGGCCCGCGCTTAACGCCCAGAGCCTCGGCTTTTTCGACGTGGAATTCCCCGGGGCGCTTGTCCTCTTCCAGGGCATAGCCGTAGCAGGGCTTTGTGTGCCTCAAGAGAAAAGCGCGTACATGAAAGCCCTCGCCTGAATAAACCACTCCGGGCGCGTTAATTTCCTTGACAACGATCTCATAGTTGATGTACATATCAAGCACGCGGCGGCTGCTTTCAATGTATTCGGCAATCCTGGGCGGCCCGATTATGTAAAGGGGATCGTCCCTGTCCACCTGCGAAGAAAGCATAAGAAGACCCGGAATTCCCGTAACGTGGTCGGCGTGGGTATGGCTGACAAAAATAACGGAGATTTTTTTCCATCGCAAGTTAAGCCGCCTGAGCGACACCTGGGTTCCCTCGCCGCAGTCAAACAAGAAAAGGTCCCCTTCCCGCCTTAAAAGCACCGACGTAAGATGACGGTTGGGCAGAGGCATCATCCCCCCACAGCCGAGAATAAAAGCTTCAAGATTCATGGCGACTGACTTAAATCTCCCTTAAAAAGGCCGCGTATCCCTTGAACGCGATATAAAGGTCGATCTTGCTGATTACCTCGAAGGGAGAATGCATCGACAAGACAGGGGTGCCGCAGTCAAGGACTTCAATGCCGTATTTTGCCGCGTGAAGGGCGATGGTACCGCCGCCGCCTTTGTCCACCTTGCCCATTTCGCCGAACTGCCAGGGGACTTTATTTTTGTCAAAGACGGCCAGTACCTTGGCGCAGAACTCCGCGTTCGCGTCAGACGCGCCAACTTTGCCCCTTGAGCCGGTGTACTTGTTAATAACCAGGCCTTTCCCCATGTAGGACGCATTCCGCTTTTCGTAAACGCTTGCATACGAAGGATCGAAAGCAGGGCTTACGTCGCAGGAAAGCATGGAAGAATTGCTAAGGCAGCGGCGCAGATCGTCTTCACCGGCAAGGGCTGCGATGAAATTTTCAAAGCCCCAGGACTGCGCCCCGGTATTGCCAACCGAGCCGATCTCTTCCTTGTCGGAAAAATAGCAAAGCGCGGTTTTTTCAGGCGCTTCTTTTCCGGCGGCAATTTCTATCAGCGCCCTGAGCGCTGGGTAAGCGCCGCTCCTGTCGTCGTGGCCGTAGCCGCCAATCATGCTGCGATCAAGCCCAAGGTCGCGGGCTTTGGCGGCGGGGACAAACTCAATCTCCGCAGAGGCAAAGCCTTTCTCGTCCAGGCCGTATTTTTCGTTCAGAATCGAAAGGAAGCGCAGCTTTACCTTTTCTTTTACCTTCTCGTCAACGTATGGCCGGGAACCGGAAAGCACGTCCAGGTCTTCCCCTTCAACCACTTCGGAAGCCTTCTTTTGCATCTGATCCTGGGCAAGGTGGGGCAGAAGATCCGTTATGGTAAACACCGGGTCGTTGTCGTCCTCGCCAATAGAAACGCTTGTTTTTTTCCCTTTGGAATCAACAAAAACCCCGTGCATGGCAAGGGGTATCGCCGTCCACTGGTACTTTTTAATTCCCCCGTAGTAATGGGTGTCCAGCAGGGCTAATTCATTATCCTCGTATACAGGGTTCTGCTTTAGATCCAGCCTGGGGGAATCAATATGTGCGCCCACTATGTTGATTCCTTCCGCAAGCGGCTTTTTGCCGACAACCGCGCAGACAAGGGCTTTGCCCCTTATATGCTCAAACACCTTCGTTCCCGGCGCAAAAGCCTTTTTTTTGCCGCTTTGGCCATCAAGCTCTTTAAAGCCCTGTTTCTTTAGCAGTGCCACCGCTTCGGCACTAAACTCCCGCTCTGTCTTTCCACGGTCAAGCATCGCCCTGTAAGAAGCGGCCAATTCTTCAACTTCCTTCTCGGCTTTCGCGTCTATGCCTTCCCAGCAATTTTTAAGGGATAAAAAGAGTTTATCCGCGAGTAACTGCCCGGAACTCTTCGGTTCTTTACTATTCTGCTCTTTACTCTTTGTCATGCTGCACTCCTGTTCAATTCTTTTAGAGTAGTAAAATCACTCCTTATATAATATAGTAAAAAGCATGGAAATACGAGACCGCTACGCTCCCTCTCCTACAGGAAACCAGCACATAGGGAGCGTAAGAACCGCTTTATTCAACTACCTCTTTGCCTGCTCTTCGGGCGGAAAATTTATTCTCAGGCTTGAAGACACAGATCAAACTAGGTGCGAAGAAAAGTATGTAAAGAATTTATACGATACCTTTGACTGGCTTGGCTTTCACTGGGACGAGGGCCCCGATGTCGGCGGCCCCAGCGCCCCTTACATTCAGTCACAACGAACAGAACTGTACCAAAAGCACGCGGAGGAGCTGGTAAAAAAAGATCGGGGCTATTACTGTTTTTGCAGCGCCGAGCGGCTGGAAAAAGTACGCAAGGAAAGGGAGGCATCCCATTCCTCTGAAAGCGGCTACGACCGCTTTTGCCGCAACATACCCCGCGAGGAAGCAGCCCGCCGCGCCAAAGCCGGGGAAGCCCACACTATACGCCTAAAAATCCCCCTTGGAGAAGAAACGCCTGAAGGAAAAGCGGAGTCCGTAACGAAGTTTTACGACCACATTGTCGGGAACATAGAATGGAAAAACGAAGACGTAAACCCCGATCCGGTGCTGTTAAAATCCGACGGCTTCCCTACCTACCATCTCGCCAATGTGGTGGACGATCACTTTATGGGCATTACCCACATTCTGAGGGCGCAGGAATGGCTCCCCTCTGTTCCCCTTCACGTTATCATGTACAACAGTTTTGGCTGGGAACCGCCCGCTTTCTGCCATCTCCCGATGGTCATGGGCCAGGACGGGAAAAAGCTTTCCAAACGCCACGGTTCCACCGGAATTGACGAATTCAGAAAGCAGGGCTGCCTGCCCGAAGCGCTGATTAACTACATAGCCCTGGTAGGCTGTTCCTATGAAGAGGGAAAAGACATTTACACGCTGGAAGAGCTGGCACAGCGCTTCAGCCTGGAGAAACTTGCCAAAGCCCCGGCAATCTTCGATTACAAAAAGCTGGAATGGTTTAACGGCCAGTATATCAGACGTAAAACCAATACGGAACTTGCGGCCCTTTCCCTGCCTTTGGCTATTGAACAGGGGCTTTTCGGAAGCACGTCCCAAAAACCCGATCCTGTCCAGGAAACCCTTTACATTGCCGCCATGCATCTGGTAAAGGAACGGGCGGTATTTTTAACAGAGATACCCGGAAAGCTCCGTTATCTTTTTTCCGAGCCCGCTTTGCCACAAAAGGAAGAATTTTTCCCCAAAAAGGCGGATGCGGCGGAAACCCTGGAATTGCTGAAAAAGGCCCGGACAATCACAGCCTCCCTGGCGGAAGCGCCAAGCGATGAAGAAGCGGAAAGCCAGGTCAAGTCCTTCGCCGAAAAAGAAGGGATAAAGCTGGGAGACTTTATGATGCCGCTAAGGGTAGCGATAACCGGAGAACGGGTAAGCCCTCCCCTTTTCGGTAGCCTTCGCCTTCTTGGAAGCGAAAAGGCCCTTGCCAGGGTGGATAGGGCGCTGGAAGCGCTGGGGAAGAGTTAAATCGCAACCTGGCTCTAATTTCTTACCGCGTCTCTAAGCAGGGCGATAAATTCCGTTCTGCCAATATCCTCAGCTCCCAGGCTTCCAAGGTGAGCCGTGTGCTGTTGGCAGTCGATAAGGCGGACGCCTTTTTCAAAGAGCATACAGGCAAGGGTAATGAAAGCGGCCTTGCTTGAGTTGGGCTTTAGGCTGAACATAGACTCGCCGAAAAAAACTTTCCCCATCAGAATACCATAGCAACCGCCCGCCAATTCCCCGTCTAGATACGCCTCTGCCGAGTGCGCCCAGCCCAGACGGTGAAGTTCCGTGTAGGCTTCTATTATGTCAGAAGTGATCCATGTGCCGCTCTGGCCCGGTCTTTTTGCCTGAGAGCAGGAAGCAATAACGCCGGAGAAATCCCGGTCTATGGTTACTGTAAAGACATTTTGCCTAAGTATTTTTTCCATTGACCTTGACACATGGAGTTTTTCGGGGAAGATAACAAACCTGGGATCGGGGGAATGCCAAATTATAGGGTCGTCTTCGCCGTACCAGGGGAAAAGCCCCTGCTCATAAGCCGAAAGAAGCATTCCGGGCGAAAGATTTCCTCCCCAGGCAACAACGCTGTGGTGCTTTGCTTTTTCGGGCAGCGGAAATTGAAAACGCTGGTTTGGTGAGAGGAAAGGAAAATCAGGGTCGGGACCCATTATTTGGCCGCTTCACTTACCAGTTCAGTTTCGTCTTCTTTACCGGCGGAATCGGCAATTTCAATAATGTATTCCCCGTTCACAAAATCCGCGCTGGCGTGGCCGCCGGACTCAAGCCGGCCAAAGAGGACTTCGTCCACAAAGAAGGATTTTATCCGATCTTCAATAAGGCGTCCCACGTTTCGGGCCCCGGATTCCCTTGAATACCCTTCGATAGCCAGCTGGTTAATGCAGGCCTCCGTAACTTCAAGAGTTACCTTCTTTTCAGCAAGCTGCGCCCTGAAAGTTTTAAGCTCTTTATTTACGATGGAAGCCATTATTTCCCTTGACAGGTGGCCGAAACGGACTATGGCGTCCAGGCGGTTTCTGAATTCCGGTGTAAATATTTTTTCTACCGCGTCGTCAACCACGGCCTCGTTTTCTATCCGCTCCCCGAAGCCGATGAGGCTTTTCCCTATGTCTCTCGCCCCGGCGTTGCTGGTCATTATGAGTATCACGTTTCTGAAATCCGCCTTGCGGCCGTTGTTATCGGTAAGGGTAGCGTAATCCATGATTTGTAAAAGTATGTTGTATATATCCGAGTGTGCCTTTTCAATTTCGTCCAGAAGAACCACTGCGTGGGGCTGTTTGCGGATGGCATCGGTAAGAAGGCCGCCTTCCTCATAGCCAACATAGCCGGGAGGCGCGCCTACCAGGCGGGAAACGGTGTGCTTTTCCTGGTACTCGCTCATGTCAAAGCGGTGCATGGTAATGCCCATAGTGTCCGCAAGGCTCCGGGCCAGTTCTGTTTTGCCAACTCCTGTGGGGCCCACAAAAAGGAAATTTGCCACCGGCTTGTTGTCGTCCCGAAACCCGGCCCTGGATCGCTTGACCGCCTTTACCACCGCGCTAACCGCCTGGTCCTGGCCGAAAATCCTCTCTTTTATCCGATCCTCCAGCAAGCGCAGGCGATCCTTTTCATTCCCGCCCACCGAACGTTCCGGAATGCGGGCGATTTTGGACACCACCGTTTCAATAAGGGGGAGTCCTATCTCGATTTTTTCAACTGAACCTTCCTGCACGGTGTGGACCTGGTCACCGGTTTTTTTGCCTAAAAGCTCGGCGAATTCTTTTTCTTCCTTCATGTAGGCTTCGATTCGGGCGTAGGATCCGGCCTCGTCAATAACGTCGATGGCCTTGTCAGGCAAGCGCCGCTCGGTGATGTACTGGGCAGAAAGCCTAACCGCCCCTTCCAGCGCGTCATCGGAATAGTGGACTTTATGGTAATCCTCGTACTTGGTTTTAAGGCCGGATATGATTTTAACCGCGTCTTCCTGGCTTGGCTCGTTTATGTCTATCTTCTGAAAGCGCCTTGAAAGCGCCCTGTCCTTTTCAAAGAATTTGCCATAATCTTCGTGGGTTGTAGAGCCTATACAACGGAGCCTGCCGCTGGTCAAGGCCGGTTTTAAGAGGTTCGAAGCATCCAAGGCACTACCAGATACTGAACCGGCGCCAACCAGGGTATGGATCTCGTCGATAAAGAGAATGGCCTTTTCTTTTTTAAGAATTTCTTCCACCACTTTCTTAATCCGCTCTTCAAAATCTCCCCTGTACTTGGTTCCGGCAACCAGAGCGCCCATATCCAGCGAATAAATCAAAAAATCCTTCAGCGTGGGAGGAACATTGCCCGCTACTATACGCTGGGCAAGCCCTTCCGTAATTGCCGTTTTCCCAACCCCCGAGTCTCCCACATGAACAGGGTTGTTTTTAAGCCTGCGGCAAAGAACCTGAATGGTACGGTCAAGTTCAACTTCCCTGCCTATAACAGGTTCCAGGCGTTTTTCACGCGCCATGGATGTAAGCTCGACGGCATACTTTTCCAGGGCGCTTTTCTTGTTTCCCCTGGTTTTTGATGCCGGGTCGGCTGTCTCCTCATCGGAAAGAACGTCTTTCAGGTCTTCCCCTTCTACTGCGTGCCGCCGGTTGTTTTTGCCAAAATCAAAACCTGTAGTATCCTGTCCATATGAAATAATGCTTAAAAGATCGTAACGTTTTACCCCGGCCTGCTGCAGGTAATAAGCGCAGTAGTTTTTCTCTTCCTCATAAAGAGATACCAGTATGTCGGACGCATCCAGGGTCTCTTTCTGGGCCGCCTGGCTGTTTATTACCGCCCGCTCTATGACGCTTTGAAAATTCACAGTCTGAATCGGCTCAACGCCCGCAATTACGTGGATTTTCTGCTTGAAATAAATTTCCAAATCGTGCCTTAACTGATCTATTCTGGCGCCGCAGGCTTCAAGTATTATCTGGACTTCTTTTGAATCCAGCGCGGCATAGAGTATATGCTCCGGTGTCAGGTATTCGTGGTTGCGGGCTTTGGCTATGTTGTACGCCTGGGTAATGATTGTACGCACAGGGCCGGAAATTTTCATACTTCCCCTCAATATAAAAATATAGATTCAGGTATAAATACAGGTATACATATATAGTATACAATATATATAATTTTTTAACAAATGGTGAATTTCTTTTTGTGTGAATATCTTTTGATTAAGCCTCTTCTACCACACACTTTAAAGGAAAATCGTACTGTTTTGCAATGGAATGAACCTGACTTACCTTGGTTTGGGCAATATCCCAGGTATAGTTTCCCACCACTCCCCGTCCCTTGTGGTGGACATTGAGCATTATGGCTTTGGCTTCGACCGGATTTTTATGGAAAATAATCATTAGAATATCAACAACGAAATCTCTGGTAGTATAGTCATCGTTTAACAGAACAACCGCGTATTCCCTGGGTTCTTCTATTTTTTTCTCATCCCGGGTAATTAGTTCTGTGCCGTTATCTCCAGCCGTTCCAATTTCCATGTTTTCAAGAATACCGGTTTTGCCGGAAAAATACAATACAGCGACAGGGTAACACATGGTGCATTTAACGCCCCTTCGGGTGTTATATAATGTATAAGATGGCCATAGACATTGCCGCCTGGTACGAAAAGTACGGGCCCATGGTAATCCGGCGTTGCCGGAGGATTCTCGGAAACGAAGAGGAAGCGCTGGACGCGGTTCAGGATGTGTTTTTAAACCTGGTTCGCTGGGAGACGAAACTGCTGGATAAATTCCCTTCAAGCCTGCTTTATACCATGGCCACAAATCTCTGCCTTAACAGGCTAAGAAAGAAAAAGAGGGAGTGGTTATCCCGTTTTTCATACGATAAGGAGTATTTTGTCCGGATCGATGAAGGTTTTGAACAAGTAGAAGCCGTTGTTTTGCTGGAAACGATTTTAAAAGATGAATCGCAGGAAAACCGGACTATTTACTTTATGTACCATGCCGACGGGATGACCCTAAGGGAAATCGGGGAGGTTGTGGGGCTTTCCACATCAGGAGTGCGGAAGCGGCTTAACGCTTTTAAAAGCCGGGTCTTGGCAAAGTTATAGAACGAAGGACAGAGGCCGGGAAAATGGAAAACAACAGAGTATCGAATTTTATGCTGGAAAGATACAGGCTTGGGGAGTTGCTTCCCGAGGACAGGAAGGCGCTGGAAGAAGCTTTTGCGGCGGATGAGAATATCCGTTCCCGCCTTATCGTTCTGGATGAGAGCGACAGGAAGCTGCGCAACCGCTATCCTGTCGAATTTCTTGACCGAGGAGTTTGTCAGGCTTTGCCCGACAAACTCCTCGAAAGCTCCCATCCGCCAAAAATGCGTTTTTCAGGCAGGTGGAAGGGGCTTCCGGCAAGGCTACCGAAACAGGGGAAGATTGCCGCCGTAATTCTTCTTTGCTTCGCTTTGCCGCTTGTTTTTTTTCTGCGGGTACAAAATCAGGCGGAAGGACACGGTATTCCCGGCCCTGCACGTGAATTGTCTACTGACCGCGCCAAGGGAGCGGTTCTTTCGCACGCAGAGCTTTCGGTGTACTTAAAAAGTGACAGTGAAATTCTTTTGAGCGATCAAGCTGTGCTTGGGGAGGGAAATACGGTGCAGCTTGCCTACACGGCTCCTTTTGGGGAGTGTTACGGGGTGATTTTTTCCATCGACGGAAGATCGGAAGTTACCATGCATTACCCCTACCGGACAGGGCAAAGCCCGCTCCTGGTTTCCGGCAAGCGGACTTTTTTAAGCGAGGCCTATACCCTTGACGACGCGCCATTTTACGAAGTTTTTGTTATGGTGGTTTCGGATAAGCCCCTGAATGTGGAAGCGGTATTACTGGAAGCTCAAGGCATAGCCAAAACAGAAGACCTTGCTTCCGTTGACCTTCGTTCCGATGAAGGGAAAAAGCAGGTATTTGGTACACGTGCGGTTTTTGACGGCTGCGATGTAGAAACCGTGAAGGTATTAAAAAAATAATGAGGTGTAAAATGAAGATACGAATATTATGGCTGAAGATTGCTTTTGCCGCTGTTTTTTTGCTGTTGGCCCTTAACGGCGTCTTTGCCGCCGATAGTGCGGTTACAAGGCGTTTTGGGATTTTTGTCGGATCCAATAACGGCGGCAGGGACAGGATAACGCTTCGATACGCGGTCAGCGACGCAAGATCGGTTTCCAGGGTTTTTACCGGCATGGGAGGCATAGCCGCCGAAGACAGCATTCTTCTGATTGAGCCGACAGTGGGGGAGATTAACCGCCAGCTTGATAATTTAGGAAGGATCTCCGCGCAAGCCCGCAGGAATGCCCAAAGAACGGAACTGGTATTTTACTATTCAGGCCATTCCGACGAAGACGGAATTCTATTGAACAGGGAACGCTACGGCTACAAAGAACTTCGCGACCGCATAAGCACCGTACAGGCGGACATGAGTATCGTTATTCTCGATTCCTGCTCGTCCGGGGCCATTACAAGGGCCAAAGGCGGCGTCAAAACCCAGCCTTTCCTATTTGACAGCTCTGTCTCGGCGGAAGGCTACGCCTTCCTTACTTCCAGTTCCGCCGACGAGACCTCGCAGGAATCGGACGCTATCGAAAGCTCGTATTTTACCCACAGCCTGCTTGCGGGCCTCCGTGGCGCGGCGGATTCCGTCGGGGACGGCAGGGTTACGCTTAACGAGCTTTACCGCTACGCCTATACCGAAACCCTTGCAAAAACCGAGACCTCGCTGTACGGTGCCCAGCATCCAAGTTACGACATACAGATTTCCGGTTCCGGCGACGTGGTGCTGACCGACATAAAGGCAATATCAGCAGGCCTCTTAATTTCGGAGGATGTTACAGGGCGCATAAGCATAAGGGACAGCTCCGACTTCCTTGTGGCGGAACTCACCAAGGTTACAAACAAGCCCCTGGAACTGGGCCTTGAACCGGGGCTGTACCGCATCATTCTACAGCAGGGGGACAAATTTTACCGCGCGGAAATAACCCTTTCTGAAAATATGCGCACAAGGCTTGGAATGGATACCTTTTCCGGCGTCGCCGCTACAACGGGAAACCGCCGCCGGGGAGACGGCTCAGAGGAAAAGGACGGCGATTTTCGGGATATTAATTTTAGCTTTCAGATTATTCCCGGCATTGAATTCAGCGGCTATGACAACGAGAAGGAAACCTATAATTTTCTTCTTGGGCTTTTTGTTGCAAAAGGCCATAATCTTTTAGGCTTGGGCGCAGCGGGCATTGGGTTGATAAATACCGGTTATGTCCGTGGCATACAGGCATCCGTTATATTTAACATTGCAGGAGGTCAAGTAACAGGCATACAAGCATCAAGTGTATTTAATATTGCAGACGGTCAAGTAACTGGCGTACAGACAGCGGGGGTATTCAATATTGCCAGAGGCGGCGTCGGAAACGGCATCCAATACTCCGGGATTTTCAATATTGCCGGGGGCAATGTTACCGGTATGCAGGTTTCAAGCTTCTTCAATAAAGCGGAAGAGCTTAGGGGAATGCAAATCAGCACTGTAAATGTCAATTCAGGTGGAACCGGCCTTATGATAGGCGTTGTCAATGTTTCCGGCTCAGATAAAGTAGTGCCTATCGGGCTTTTCAATATTATAAAAAACGGCATCTTGCATCCGCATATTTATTTTGACGACATGATGCTTTCAAATATCGGCTTCAGAAGCGGGTCAAAACATTTTTACGGCACTATCGGCGCAGGAGTCGGCGGAAGCCTGTTTTTCGGCAGAGGGGATAAGCTTCTTGTTACCAGGGGAGGATTCGGATTTGAATTCCCTTTCAAAAACCTGTTTTTAGATATTGAAGTATCAGGCGGCAGAATAATTATGCTTGATTATGTGTGGGATGACATGGATGAATTGCCAACAAGAATGGCCCAGTTGCGCCTTGTGGCAGGGTATAAGCTTTTTTCCCATCTGGGCGTATTTGCGGGCGTTTCTTTTGATTACTTCCATAGGATGACGGATAACTCCCCTAATCCAAGGGACTTCGGCGGGCCGTTTATGGGCTTTGGCAGTGACAAACGTATAGGAAAACTCGGCTTCTTTGGAGGCATACAATTCTAGCCCTTGCGAATCAGATCGTTTTGGGGTATACTAAATTACTTAATTTAGGGAGGATATATGGCTTTAGATAATTACGATTTTGAGCTTTTAAAGAATGAAGCGGAAAACCTTGTTTTAAAGGAACTTGAACGTCAGTTGGGACTATACACAGAACCTGTTTGCCAATGCAACGAGTGCATTGTGGACATGGCCGCAATGGCACTCAACAATGTAAGGCCTATATACAGGGTATCGCTTTTGGGAACCCTTTACGCAGCTACCGCAATGGACCAAAAAAGATATGCCGATCAAGTCAGGGAAGCGGTATCAAACGCAATTAGAAAAGTACACAATAACCCGAGCCATGAACCGCATACTGCGCCGCTCGTTGAAGCTCAATAGTGTTACGATAGCGCTTCGCTGCGCATTGTGTTCTTGACGGAAAGATAAGTTTTAACCCTTAAAACCCGGAAAATTTCTTTTTTGGGGTCGCTTTTGTAATCGTGCAGGGTTTTTTCATAGAGGGAAACCGGAACCTTCATAACCGCGACTTCGTTTTCTTTTATCCCGTGGATATGGAATTCCAGAAAGCCCTCGATTCCTTGGGAGTCCCCTCCCGAAGCGTCTCCTCCCTTTGAAAAGCCGAAGTACCATATCTCAATTTCTTCATCCGGGTATTGTTCTTCCGCCTTAAGCAGAAGGTAGTACTTAATCGCTTCGACAGGAGCTGGTTCAAAGCCGTCGTGAATCACCGACAGCCTGTCGGCCATTTCAGGGTAGCCGATGATTGTCTCGGCAGGATCGGAGCCTTTTTTTTCAGAGTTTTTCTTCTGCTTGTAAAACTCGCCCCTTTCCAGTTCGGGAAGAACCTCGAAACGCAGTCCTTTTGAAGGCCACAGGATCGAAAGGAGAAATTCCGGCTTGTGCTTTTTGCCGCAGGCCGGGCAGGAATAATTAAAAAAGCTGCCGTTTTTAATTTCATCCAAATAAACAGGGTCTGTATCCAGGTTTATTTCTTCCGGAACTTCAACCTCGAAAACCTTGTCGCAAGGACAAGGGATTTTTCTTTTCATAATTTCTCCTTATATTAAAAATGGCTCATCGTTTTGCAAGAAACATGACATCCCCGAAAACAGCGAACAGCATCAAGCCGGCTATTATAATGACTCCGAAAGTCTGAAAAACGGAGACGAATTTCGGGTTAAGGGGTTTTCCGCGTATGCCCTCAATAAGAAAAAGCAGGATCATACCCCCGTCCAATATGGGCAGCGGGAGCAGGTTCATGATGCAAAGCGCGATAGATATAAGGGCGAGGAAATTGGCCACGGAGCTGATACCGGTGCCGAATCCCTGATTAAAGCCTTCTGTCGCTATGTCGCCGACCATGTAGGTAATGCGAATGGGCCCGGAAACCGCCTGTGTCAGATCAACGCCCTTAAAAAGCAGGGAAAAGCTTTTTACCGACAGCGCGAAAGTTTTCCATGTTTCAACCGTTCCCTTTGCCAACGCCAGATGCGGCGGTAAAATTGGATTACGGTACCTTACGGCTGTCCATGAGATGCCAAGGTCCTGGGTTCCGGTTGATGTGTGGATGGGGATGATCGAAGCCGTCATGGTTTTGCCTTCCCTTAAAAATTCTACAGCCAGAACTGCGGGCTTTTTATCCAGAATTTGAAAGATGCCCATGGTGTATGGCAACTCAACGCCGTTTACCTTTAGTATTTTGTCGCCGCTTTTAAGACCCGCAATTTCCGCAGGGCTTCCTGATGCGACTTGTTCAATTACCGGATCTATCCAGAAGTAAACGCCGATTTTTCCGGCTCCGCTGCTTTTTTCCATTGCAGGCCTTACCGTAAGAGAAAGAACCTGGCCGTCCCGCTCTACCAGAATCGGAAGCTCTCGCCCCGGATTAGTGGCAATGATCTCCTGAATATCGCTATATGTGTTGGTCTCTTTTCCCTTTATCTGCAAGATCCGGTCTCCGGTTTTAAGCCCCGCCTCGTCAGCAGGATTGACGGTTCCCGGCGTAATTTCCGAAGCCAGAATTATACGGTTTCCTGTCGTGTTTACCTCAAAGCCACGACCCCATATCACCGAGAGCACAAGAATCGCGAAAAGCAGATTGAAAAAGGGGCCCGCGAAGCAGGTAACGGCGCGGCGGAAAGGATGAACGGCGAAATAACTGCCTTTTTCGGCGCTTGGCCCTTCACCGTTATTGTTGTATGCCAATTCAAAATCATTTTCGCCCTTCATCTTGCAATAGCCCCCTAAGGGGAAAATGCCAAGCCTGTATTCGACGCTTCCGATTTTCTTCTTAAAAAACGGCTTGCCCCAGCCGATGGAAAAAGCTTCAACATCGATCCCCATTAGGCGCGCGGCGATAAAATGCCCCAGCTCATGGACAAATACCACTACCCCCAGGCCAATAAGGCCCAGCAAAATTTTATAAATATTGGCAATCATTTTTTACTCCAAATAAGATCTTCGGCCATTTTTCTGGCCTCTCTGTCTGCCGCAAGTATGGCCTCGATTGATTCAAGCGATTCAAGCCTTTCTCCCGCATTTACACTTTCCAAAACATATCCGACTATACGGGGGATTTCAAGGAATTCTATTTTTTCTTTTAAGAACGCTTCCACGGCTATTTCGTTGGCGGCATTGTAAGCGATAGAGAGATTCTCGCCGTCTGAAAGAGAGCGGTAGGCCAGGGCAAGCATAGGGAACTTTTCCAAATCCGGCTTTTCAAAAGTCAGGGAAAGCGAAGCAAAATCCAGGACGCCGAAGGGGGAGTACACGGTTTCCGGCCAGGTCAAAGCTTCGTGAATTGGCAGCCTCATGTCCGGTTTTGACATTTGGGCATAAACCGCCCCGTCTTTTAGGCGTACCATCGAATGGACAACGCTTTGGGGATGAATCGCTACTTTTATTTTTTCAGGCGGAAAGCCGAATAAACCCGCCGCTTCGATTACCTCAAGGCCCTTGTTGGCCAGCGTAGCCGAATCCACCGTGATTTTGGGCCCCATATTCCAGGTAGGATGGGCCAGCGCCTCTTTTGGCGTTACACGCGAGAGCATTTCCTGAGAATATCCTCTGAAAGGCCCGCCGGAAGCGGTAAGGATGATTTCAGAAACGTTGTCCTTTCCATGGGCTTCGATAAGCTTAAAGAGGGCCGAGTGTTCCGAATCTACGGGAATAACGCGGACCTTTTTTTCTGCGGCCAGGGCAAAAATAATCCTGCCCGCCATTACTATCGTTTCCTTGTTTGCCAGCGCCAAATACGTTCCGGCTTTTATGGCCGCGACCGAGGGCTCAAGCCCCGCCGCCCCTGAAATGCCGTTGACGGCAATGTCCGCTTCGCAGACGGCGATGGCGTTTAAAAGCCCGTCCCTGCCCAAAAAATCAAACTGCGCTCCTTCCGCCGACGCGCTATCTGAAAGGGCGGTTAAGGCGGCAGGGAATTCCTCCTTCAGTTTTAGAAGCCCTTTTGCGTCGGAATGGGCCGTCAGGAGAACCGGCTGGAAGCGATCTTTTTGGTCCCGCAGCACGTCCATTGCGCTTTTGCCGATTGAACCGGTAGCGCCAAGGACAGCCACCCTTTTTTTCATTGAAAAAGAACCTGGTAGATTATGTAGTAAACCGGCGCGGCAAGGGCCAGGGAATCAATCGAATCAAGGGCGCCGCCGCGGCCAAGGATAAGGGTGCCTGAGTCCTTAACGCCTGCGCTGCGTTTTAACGCGGACTCGCAAAGGTCGCCGAGAATTGCGGCGGCGCCTGCGCCAAGGCCCAACAGCGCCCCGGCGAGATACGAAGGCATTGCCTTTGGAGTAAAGGCAGCCGGGAAAAATGCCGCCGCGAAAAGCCCGGTTCCAACCGAAGCGGCCAGCCCGCCGATAAAGCCGGCAACGCTTTTTTTTGGGCTTACGGACACAACGCCGCGGTTTCCTTCCCCGAAAAGCATTCCCGCCAGCCAGGCTATTGCGTCATTTAGCAAGCCCATAAGAAAGAAAATCAGGATAACCAAACTTGCTTTTGTGAAAACAGCCATTTGAATTATCCAGGCTATGAAAAGACCGGGGTAGATCATTACGGCAAAACCGGCGGCGGTTCGCCCTATGTACAAATCAAGTTTCTCGCCGTCAGCAAATATGCTGGAAACCAAAAGCCAACAGGCGCCCAGAATAAAAGCGCCGGGTACTATATGACCCGCAACGCCGAGACTCACAACCACTGTCCAGGCCGCCGGGCTTATGGCTCCCAGAATAATAGCTTCCGGCACTGAAATGACAAGATTTTTATGCGTAAGAATATTCCTGAATTCAATCGCCCCTAAAATCGTAAAAGCAATGCAAAACAGGTTCAAAAGCAGATGATTGTATTGGGGAAAGAATATGACTATGGCAATCAGGGCGGGAAAACCAACAAAAAAGGCAATTAACCTTTGAATTATTTTTTTCATTGCGCGGCTCCGAAGCGGCGATCCCTGTTTTTATATGCCATGATTGCCCTTTCAAGATCGTCCTCTGTCCAGTCAGGCCATAGCTTATCAGAGATATAGTATTCGGCGTAGGCTCCTTCCCATAAAAGAAAATTGCTGGTTCTGAATTCCCCCGCTGTTCTGATTATTAGATCCACATCCGGAATATCCGGATTGTCCATATATTGACTTAATTTTTCAGCCGTTGCCGAATCTCCTGAGTCAATTAGCTTTTTTACGGCCCGGACAATTTCGTCCCTGCCCCCGTAATTGAGCGCCAGAATTACCTGGAGGCCGCCAAAACCGCCGGTAGCGGCGCAGGCTTCGTCCAGGTCTTGCAAAATATCAACCGGCAGCCCTTCGCGGTTTCCGGCGTGGCGAATTCTAATGCTGTTTTCCCGGTAAAAATCCATTTCTCCCTTTAGGTATTGCTTTACCAGACCCATAATGAACCCGACCTCTTCGGCGGCGCGCTTCCAGTTTTCAGTGGAAAACGTGTAAAGGGTAAGGTATGAAACGCCCAAATTTGCGGCGGCTTTTACAACGCGCTTGGCTGCCTTTAGGCCTTCCAGGTGTCCCTGTGTGCGCAGTTGCCCGCGTTTTTTGGCCCAGCGGCCATTCCCGTCCATTATTATGCCTATATGGGACGGCTGCCCTGAAGGGCTTGCGGTTTTATCCGTCAAACCTCCATTATCTCCTTTTCTTTTTCCTCAAGAACCTGGTTTATTTTTCCAATGTACAAATCAGTCAGTTTCTGAAGTTCTTCCGCGGTTTTGCTTTCCTCGTCCTCTGTGATCTTGCTGTCTTTTAACAGTTTTTTAAGCTCTTCGTTGCCGTCCCTGCGGATGTTCCTGACCGCGACCCTGCTCTGCTCTGCGTTGTTCCTGGCCAGCTTAACCAGCTCTTTGCGGCGTTCTCCTGTTAAAGGAGGAATGGATATGCGGATTACCTTGCCGTCATTTGACGGATTCAAAGACAGCTCGGATGATCGAATCGCTTTTTCTATTTCGCCGATAAGCGCTTTGTCCCAGGGCTGAATGACAATGAGCCGCGCCTCGGGTATGGAAATATTCGCCACCTGGTTTATAGGGGATTTTTCTCCGTAAGCGTCTACCCGTATCTTGTCGAACAAAGCGGCGGAAGCCCTGCCTGTCCTAAGGGCGGAAAAGCCCTCCTTTAGGTTTGCCAGAGTTTTTTTCATCCGTTCTTCGGCCGCTGTTTGCGCAGCTGCTTGCTGCGCCGCGGCTTGGGTCTCGCTCATTTTAGTTGCCTACCTTGAAGTAAACGTAATCCTCGATGCCTAGCTTGAAACCAAACTTCTTTCCCGCGTCGGCAAGGGCCTGGGCCACGGTTTTTTCGTCGTCTTTTACATAACCCTGATCCATAAGGCAGATTTCTTTGAGGAATTTGTTCACTTTGCCTTTTACAATGTTGTCTATAACATTTGCAGGCTTGCCCTTCATCTTTTCATCCTGCTCCGTTTGCTTGCGGAAAATTTCTTCCTGTTCCTTGAGCCACGCCTGATCGATTTTTGCCTGATCCAGGGCATAGGGGTTATAGGCCGCCACATGAAGGGCAAAGGTAAAGGCAAAAGCTTTTACTTCTTCGCTGTTGAACGCCCCGTCTTTGTCAGCGCTGAATTTCACAACAACGCCGATGACCCCGTCGTGAATATAGCTTGTCAGGTACTCGCCTGCCTTTGCCTTAACGGTTTTAATGCGCCTAAGGCTCATGTTTTCCCTTATTTTGGCGGCCAAATCCATAACAAGGCCGTTTAGTTCATCGTTGGGTTCGGAATAGCCCTTTTCAAGAACTATATCCGCTATTTTGCCGCCGAGGGCGATGAATTCCTCGTTCTTTGCCACAAAGTCCGTCTCGGAAACCAATTCTACCAGCACCGCAGTCGAGCCTTGGGCTCCTTGATCTTTCACCTTGACAAAGATCTTTCCTTCTTTGGTTGCCCTTCCGGATCGCTTTTCAACCGCCGCAAGGCCCTTCTCTTTTAGAAGTTTTTCCGCTTTTGCAAAATCGCCGCCTGTTTCAACCAGGGCGTTTTTGCAGTCCATTATGCCCGCTCCGGTTTTTTCCCGGAGGGTTTTTACATCTGACGCGCTTATATCTGCCATTGTGTCTGCTCCTTAAAAATCTTTGATAGAAAAAAATTATTCTTCGCCGTAGGCTTTGTCTATATCCACCGGAAGATCGTCTTCCTCCGCTTCCTGCTCCTCTTTGGACGCGACAGGGATTTCCGTATATGAAGCAATGTCGATTTCCCTGTCCTCTTCCCTTATGGAAGCGTCGGTCATCATTTCTTCGATGTCCTCGTCGTCCTGTTCCAGATTTTCGATGATCTTCAGCCCCACTTCGTTGTCTGCTTCTACCACCGCGTTGGCAATTATCTGCGTAAAGAGTGTAATGGCCCGAATGGCATCGTCATTTCCGGGGATAGGATAGTCAATACCGTCGGGGTTACAGTTCGTGTCCACCACGGCAATTATGGGAATGCCCATGCGCTTGGCTTCCGCCACGGCTATCGCTTCTACCCTGGTATCTATAATGAAAAGGATCCCGGGAGGCTCTTTCATTTCCTTGATGCCCCCAAGGTTTTTCTGGAGTTTAGCCCGTTCTTTGCCCAGAGCCGCGATTTCTTTCTTGGTCAGGTTTTCAAAGGTTCCGTCAATCTCCATCTTTTCAAGCTTTTTAAGACGGAGCAAAGATTTTTTGATTGTAACAAAATTGGTGAGCATTCCGCCCAGCCAGCGGTTGTTTACATAGAACATTCCGCAGCGCTCGGCTTCTTTTTGGATAGCCTGTTGGGCTTGTTTTTTGGTTCCCACAAAGAGAACCGATTTGCCCGAAGAGGTTACCTTGCGTACCACATCGTAAGCGTCTTTAATCGCCTGGATGGTCTTTTGCAGATCAATAATGTGAATCCCATTTCGTTCCGCGAAAATGAATTTTTTCATCCGCGGATCCCAGCGTTTTACCTGATGACCAAAGTGCACGCCCGATTCCAGCAGGCTCTTCATGGTAACTACCGCCAAATTCTCCTCCTATGGGGTGCCTAATAAGATTTTTTACCACAGAGGTCACAGAGTTTCACGGAGTAAAATACTAAATTTTTTTATAACTCCGTGGTACTCTGTGTTCCTACCTTCGGTTCTGTAGCCGTGGTAATATTCTTATTTGCCGGACACCGCCAGCCGTCTCTATATCTCATTACCCGGAGGCAATGGAAAATCAGCCGCCGTATGGGTAGCCGTTGTCCCTTAGCATTACATAAAATTCCCTTAACGGCAAGCCCACTATGGAAGAATAGGAGCCTGAGATTTTTGAGACAAAACAAGAAGCCAAACCCTGGATTTTATAAGAACCTGCCGCGTCCTGCCACTCCCCGGAATCAAGGTACCATTCTATCTCACCGTCTGAAATGGGCGCAAAGCTAATAGTACTAACTACCGAGCGGCAATCGGATTTTTGTGTCCTTCCGCTGTAAAGCGCCACGGCGGTTATTACCTCATGGGTATTTCCGCTAAAAAGGCGAAGCATATTCCTGGCGTCATCCCGATTTTTTGGTTTCCCGAAGATTTTCCCATTCATTGCGATAAGCGTATCTGCCCCGCAAACCCATAGGCGGTCGTCATCGTGGTTAATTGTGATTTCAACGACTTTTCTGACTTTTTTAAGCGCCAATTCTTCGGCGGTAGCCTGAGGCCCGGCATTTTCACAAACGATCTCATCCACCTCGGGAGAAACGCAGGAAAAAGGCAGGCCAAGGAGCCTGAAATAATCTATCCGCCTTTGGGAACCGGAAGCCAGGACTATTGGTTCCCTGGGAGTTTGTCGGGTTTTGCCCATTTCAATGGGAAAATGCGAAAAAACACAGTTTTTGAGCATTTTGTACCTTGCAAACTCCGCAAGAGCCCAAAAATCGTAAAATTTTGAGGCTATTTGCCGCAAAATTTTACAAGTTCGGTAGGCTCCTATGCGTCCTTAAGCTCACGCAGCTCCCTTAGGCCCCTCAGTTTGAAGGTGGCCTTTTCCTGTATCTGCCGAACGCGCTCCCGCGTTATGCCAAGGAGCTTGCCGGTCTCTTCCAGGGTCAGGGGGTTCTCCCCCGTCAAGCCAAAGCGCAGCTGAATAATTTTCATCTCCCTTTCGGAAAGTCTGGAAAGAATATCTCCGATGGTCTCCTGTATGGTCATAGAAAAAACATTCTCAAAAGGTTCAGTCAGGGTGTCGTCTTTAATAAGGTCAGCAAGGCGGGTGAGGTTTCCCTTGTCAACTATTGTGTCAAGGCTTGTGGTTTCCTGCGATAGTTTCACGATTTCCTTAACCTTGGAAACGGGAAGCCCCAGCTGCTCCGATAACTCCTCGTTGCTTGGATCCCTGCCCAAATCCTGGGTAAGCTGCTTGGCAGCGAAATAGCTTTTTTTAATAGTGTTGAGCATGTGGATTGGAATCCGTATCACCCTGCCCTTGTCCGCTATGCTCTTGATAATGGCCTGGCGTATCCACCAGGTACCGTATGTGGAGAACCTGCAGCCGCGGGTGTAGTCAAAGCGCTCTACAGCTTCGATAAGGCCGATATTGCCCTCGTCTATAAGATCCAGAAGTGAAAGCCCGCGATGCTGGTAATTCTTCGCTATTGAAACCACCAGGCGAAGGTTGGATTTTATCATCCTGTTTTTGTAATCAAGAAGCGAATCTTCCAGAGCTTTACGCTTGGTTTGGAATGTCACTCCCTTGCGCCTGTTTTCATAAGAGGCTTCAAGGTCCGCGATTTGCCGCCTGAGCTTTACTATTCCTTCTCCTATTGCCTGTTCATCCTGAACAGTTAAAAGCGGGTATTTCGATATCTGCTTGAAATAAAGCCCCAAAGGATCGGCCTCTTTGTTATTTTTTGTTTTATGGGGATCCTTTGGCCCTCTGCTTTTTTGGCCATTTTTTACAGGCCATGGCGCTTCTCTAGAATGCACCAATAGTTCTTCGCCCTTCTCCTCCCCCCCAGAGAGCATACTGTCATAGTTTTTAGCCATCACTCTACCTCTAAATGTTTTTTAACTAAAATAAAAGTTTTCAGGTCTTTTCCTCTTATATGTTTAAGCCCTGGGGGCCTTAGCCGGATCCACAGGAGAATTGCTCAAGTAGACCATGAAAAACAACTGCGGCTTATTTGACATCACGTCAATGCCCAGTTTTCCTATTTCAGAACCCGGACCTACCCTATCGCCCTCCTTTAGCGATAAACTTTCCAAGCCGCCGTAAACATATAAATAACCCCCATCAACCTGAATAATTACAACTTTTCCGAAACCTCTATAAGGACCTGCCGACAGTACGGTTCCGCGGGTAAGGCTATATACGGATTCAGACCTTGCCCCGGTTAATACCACTCCGCTTAACTTGCCGGTCATATAACTGACTTCCCTTTCGGCAATCGGCCATTTTACCTGATTAACCGCAGACTGCTCTGTCCCCTTTGTGGCCGCTGTCCCCTGTTGAGGGGCGCTCTGGGCGGCGGCGGCTTTTGCCGAGGCCGTAGCGCTTGCCGGTATTTTAAGAAAATCCCCCACGCGCAGTACATAATTCGCCGAAAGACCGTTTAACTCCTGAATCGACGCTATGGTTACCGAAAACTCCCTGGCAATGCCGTATAAAGTATCCCCCTTGACAACCCGGTAGACTACGCTTCCGGACGCGAGTGTACCGCTTGTCCCCGCAGGGGGAATTTTCAGGGTCTGGCCTGCCAAAATACGGGACGGATCCGTAATCCCGTTGTACTTTACCAGATCATCCGCTTTGACTCCAAAAGCCCGCGCTATGGAATAGAGGGTTTCACCCTTCTGGACTGTATGCACCCTTTCCTGAGCGTAAAGCCCGGGGGGGAAAAAGACAGAAACCGCCGCCGCAAATAATAAAGCAAAAATACCGGCCAGGAAATTCATATCCTTTTGTTATCGGCATATTATTACGGTTTAATAATCATTATACCGCCTTTATCTCTATTTATCTGTTTTCATGCCGGAAATTCATGTTAAAAAATATAATTTAATGCAAAATTTCATAAAATAACGGTAATTTACTCCACAGAGCCCGCGATAGAGCCGCGGCGTTCCAAAAGAGCGGCGGCTAATTCGACTTCGGCAATGCTTATCCCAAGACGAAGAGCAACTGTCGCCTCTGAAAGACCCGAATCCAAAAGCGATTGTATCTGCTCCCTGATCGTCTGCCCTTTTATTGAAGTGGAAGGTTCCGTCTCTGGTTTTAAATTGAAATCAGGAAGCGGGAAAGCGGCATCGGCTTTGGCGGTTTTTTCTCCCTCCACGGCCTTTTCGCTTTCCGCGGCTTGCAAAGCCAGTTGCTTGTTCTTGTTTATCGTGTAACGGTTTTTCCCAAGTTCCTTATATAATTCTTCAGCGTTTCGGGCTTGATTCATTTCCTTGACATAGGTTTTCAGGCGCTTCCCTATTTCCTCCAAAAGGCTTTTTAACTCTTTTTCCCTCTCTTCAATAAGCGTTATATCCCTTTCCGTGACTTCGTTGATTGATTTCAATATAAAGTTTACTTCTTCCTGTAAATCGGATAAGATTTGCTCCTGGCTTGTTCTCCGTTTAAGGTATGACCTAAAGTAAAAAAAAGAAAAAATGGAAATTATTAACGCAAACAGGGAAAACAGAAAAGAAAGGCCAACGGGATTCACTTATCTACCCGGAAATATCTATATTTCGGCCCAATGCCGGATCCCTGATTAAGTCCCGTTCTTTTTCCGCCGCTGACAATTCTTCATCTTCATGATGTCTTTCCCTTGCCCCGCCGTTATATTCGCGCCCGCCATGCCTTTTTTCGTCCTTTATTGTTTCGGCCTCTCCGCCCAAATCCTGTGACTGATTAACGGACTGAATATTTTGCTCATTTTTCTTCTGGATTTGTATCTGTTGGATAGATTCCTGAATCTGCTGGCCTTCCCGCAGCATAGCCTGGCTTTTCCCAACTTTATCCATCTGGGCAAAAATGGTCTGAAGATCAATTGGCAGTATAGCCATCGGGCGCCTTCTTTACATCCTCATCCGGTTCTTCATACTTGCCTACACGGACGAGATTGTTTTCGAGAACGAATGTTACCGCCTTGTATTCGGTACGGACATCGCTAACCGCATCCTTTATAATTATCTTCACCCCGGGATAAACCTTGGACGAGGCTGAAATCCTGCCCCTGGTTTTGATAGTATTAAGGAATTCTTCAATTTTAGCGGTTTCCTCATTATTCTTGTATAGATCGGAAGTGAGCTCCTGGCGTTTGTCCATCAATTCGCCCATATAGACTTCCTTTTCTTCCGGCAGGGATTTTCGCTGTTTTTTAATGTTGATAAGGGTTTGAAGATTCAGCTGTATATCCTCAAGCTGTTTCTCCATTTCAACTTTTTTAGCTGCCAGAGTTTCAAGCTGCATCTTGCTTTTGGGATCGATTCCCACTTCGCAGATGGTTTCTGTTCCGCTGGTGGGACTGCCAAGGATTTTCGCGTTAATTTCTTCGGTAGCCCGAAGCCTTCCGCCTACTATATGCGCGCGCTTGCCCTGGCAAATGATTCGCTTGAAAGCGTCCACCTGGGAATTAATAATCCCGTCCGAAACTACTACCATGTTTCCGGCCTCAACAATTGTATTCTCAATGAACCTGGCCCAGATGGAACTTCCTGCCCGGACTACGCCGGAATTTTTTCCGGTTACGCCCTGATGAACAATTATATCCCCTTCTGCGTCAAGTTCAGCCCTTTCAACCGTGCCGTTTACTTCGATATTTCCGGCGGCTTTTACGGAGAACCCGTCTTCAACATTTCCGTTGATGATGACTGTTCCCAAAAATATTATATTGCCGGTTTTTAGGTTTACATCCCCTTGAACGGTATATACCGGCTCCACATTTATTTTCCCCCCGACAAGCACCACCTGCCCGTTTATATCGGCGACTATTGTAACCCCGTCATCAGCGACATGCACGTGATTGCCCAATGGCAAAGGTATGTCCTTGCCGTCTCTTGCCGGGAGAAATTTTCCGGTAACAGTCCTGCCCTGTTTTCCCTTTTCTGGGGCTATTTTTTTTGCCAGAGGCTGTTTCGCGACAACGTTTTTAATGATGTTTATATCCTTAAAATCAATCCTGCCGTTGCTGCCTTCGCGCAGTCTTATTTTATTTTGATCTGTTTCAAAATTGTATTGAATATAAGCGTGCCGGCCATCCTCGGGCCTCAGTCCTTCGGCAACTACCACTTTTTCCTTGTAAATTGGCCTGTCGGCGAATTCCCGAAGGTAATCCTCTTTTATCCCGAAAACGACCCTGTTGTTTCTGAGATAACTTACAAAAGTTTCAACGGAAATATCACAGCCGCCGACGCCGGGAGGGGTAACGATCATATAAGCCTTTAATTCGGCATCGGTAATATCGACCGAAACCATGCTGTCGTTTACCGGCCTGTGCTCAAAATCGCCTATTTTTACATATTCGCCCGAGGCTTCCTTTACAACGGATGACACAAAAGCCTGATCAAATTGCTGCACGCTCCTGGAATGAATAAGGCTAAAGGCCTCCGAATCACGAACTTTGCGTCCAGCGCCTTTTGGCGGTTTCACCTTTAAGAATGCCCCGTCTATACTGAGGTGGATAAAAACATCCCCATCGGCATCTTCATTGATCTGGGCGGCGGCGGCGCCTTCATCCCCGTAATCCAGGCCTTCAAGCTCCGCCTTTAAAGTTACCAGCCGCTCGTAAGCCTTTATGGCCCAGGGCTTTTTGCCCTGGCCAAATATTCCCTTGTTTCCCTTTTCGGTAATTTCGTACTCAAGCTTTCTTACAGGAACATCCAGCAAAACCGAAGCCTCGGCAACCGCGTCTTCCAGGGTGGCTCCTGTGGCAGTAACAATGCGATTATTTCGATCCTGCTCCAGCCTGTCCTTTACCAGATGTTGAAGCCGGACAAAATCAACCATTTTTACACAATCCCCCTGGGACCGTTTCTCAGTTTAAATCTGAGCCGCATGACTGCTTTGGTATGGAGTTGTGAAACGCGTGATTCGGTAACTTCCAAAACCTGGCCGATTTCTTTAAGTGTAAGATCTTCAAAATAATAGAGCACCAGTATTTTTTTTTCTTTATCCGGCAGTTCATTGATTGCCTCGACAATAACGCGCCGTATTTCGTCCCTTTCGGCTATCACTTCAGGATTAAGGCTCGCCGGAGACTCGATGCTGTCCCCAATTGAAACCCTGTCGTTATCGTCTCCCGAATACCAGACCTCGTTGATGGAAAGCATGGAAGTTCCCGATATCTTTTGCAGGGTTTTAAGATACTCCTCTTCGCTTATACCCAGGGCGCCGGCTATTTCCTGATCCGTCGCGGTTCTTCCCAGCCTTGCTTCCAGCGAGCCGATGGTATCCTCTACTTCCCTGGTTTTTTGCCTTACCGATCGCGGAACCCAGTCTATTGAACGCAGCTCATCGAATATCGCGCCCCGGATCCTTGTAACGGCATAGGTTTTGAATTTTACGTTCTTGTCAGGATCGAATTTGTCAATGGCATCCAAAAGCCCGAAAACGCCAAATTGCACAAGATCGTCGAATTCCACATTGTGAGGCATTCCTACGGCGACTTTCCCTGCCACGTATTTTACAAGGGGAGCGTATTGCTTGATAAAAGCTTCCCGAATTTTTAAATCCCGGCTTTTTCGGTACTGTAACCAGAGTTCATCCTCTTTTTGCTGTTCCATTGAATAAGTATCCGGACTCGAAGAGCCAGCTCGCTGACTCGAAGAGGCAGCGAGCTGACCTTTAGAACCAGCGAGCTGACCTTTAGAGCCCGCCTGCTGGTTATTCCCGGGAACCTTCCCCATACCTTAGCCCTCTTTATCCTTTTTTAATACTGATCTAATTCCCATTGCAATTTCCTTGGCGTCGAAATCTTCAGTCCATTTCGGAGTTTTGTCGGACGACCTTCTTGACAGGCCTGGCGCCGAACGCTCATTCGCTCCCTGTCCTTCATCCGGGGAACCTGACATAAAAGCCTCAGCCATGCTGTCCAAATCGGGAAGACCTTCGTCCGAATCTAAACCAACACCCGTTCTCGCTCGCGCGCCAGCCGCTCTTGCCTGGCCGCCTGCGGGAGCATCAGATGACGATCCAGCGCTAAACATATTGCTAAAGTCCGGTATGATGGTGTCACTCGACCCCCCGTTATCAGTATAACTCCCTTTCTCGTTCTGATCTATACCCGGAATACTTTCCCCTGCCTGAGCATCTTCCCCGGAAGACTGGGGAAAGATCCTTTTGGATAATTCTGAAATATCTCCCAGATCATCCTCTGAATCGTCAGGCTTTGCGCCCGCAGATGCCTGGCCCAGGGCTCCGGAGATAAACCCCTCGGTCATTGCCGATGAATCAGAGGCGCCGGCATCTTCCAAAATGTTGATTCTGGATCCCGGCATGGAACTGTCCCCATCCGCGCTGCCTTCCAGAAGTTCAGGCAATTTCGAGCTTACGAGGATTTTTATAAGGGCGGAAAGAGCAAAAAAAATAGCTGCGAAAATCAAGGGGCGTACAATCAGCATGGGCATGGTTGACCGGCTTACAAGGCCTATCAGCAAAGAGAGGAAAAACGCTATCCCGGCAAATATGCCGCTGAACTTCAGATCAAGCACAAATCATTCCTATGACTTCTTTTTGAAAAGACGCATAAACATGGAACCGAAACCCCCTGTTTCCCGAAGATCGCTTTTTTCCATTTTGCCTACAATATGCTGAACGCATATACTGGCTTTGCACTTGGGATCGATTACCATAAACGGCCTTTGCCGCAGAACCGCATGGGAAACAATCGGGTCATCGTAAATAAAACCAAGGTAATCGACCTTCAAATTTAAAAACTGGCCAGCGATATTTGTCATTCTGTCGGCTACTTTCTTCGCTTCCGTAGCGGTTTTTACCCGGTTTACAACGAGCTTAAGCTCCATATCAAGGTTATCGTACTCTGTGGCAATGATCTTGATAATCCCGTAGGCATCGGTTATTGCCGTAGGTTCCGGGGTTGTTATAATCACGGCGTCATCCGCGGCGGCGATAAAGTCAAGAACGTTGCTTGAAACACCCGCACTGGTGTCAATAATAATAATATCCGCAAATGAAAGCGTATTTAGTTCCTCAATGAAATTCTGCCTTTCCGCGTCGCTTAAATTGGCGATTTGGGAAATCCCCAGCGCCCCCGCCACAATTGAAATGCCGTAATCGGTCTCTACCATGATTTCTTTCATGGTCTTGCCTTTGCGGATCATATCGTAAAGGTTAAAGCGCGGAACCATATTGAGCATAATATTTACATTGGCAAGCCCCAGGTCCGCGTCCATAACAACAACCTTTTTTCCAAGGCGGGCATAAGCCAGGGCCATATTAACCGACACGTTTGTTTTTCCGACCCCGCCTTTCCCGCTTGTAATGGTTATAATCCTGGTTTTGCCTCCCTTTTTTGGCAAAATACCGGCCTGGCGATTATTTTTATCGCCTTCTTTGGCGCTTTCGGGTCTCTTTCGCATTATTTCCCGCAGTTTTTCCGCCTGATCTTCCATTCTTATTTCCACTCCTGCATTTGTCCCTTTCCTTTATCCGGGAACTTTTCTTCAAACTTTTTTCTGTTCACCTTAAAACCCTCAAGGTTGGTTAAAAATTGAATAATCGAAGCTTTACATATATCTGTCGGTATAGTTTGACCGATTGTTATATAGGAAATCGGCTTTGCCTTTTCTGAAAGCACACTAATTATGTTTCCGGTTCTTATTGTTTCATCCATCTTTGTAACAATCACCGACTTGTAATTAAACGCCTCGAAAGTTTTTAGTATCTCGTTTACATCGCTGAATTTTGTGGTAGCCGCCAGCACCAGGTGGACATCCGTTAAAGTTCCGCAGGCGTCAAGTATCTTTTTCATTTCTCCCAAGAGTACCATGTCCCGAGGGTTCCTCCCGATAGTATCAACAAGAAAGATATCCGTTCCCCCGGAATTTAAGGCGATAGTCTTTCTCATTTCATCATAATCAGTTGCAAAAAAACAGGGTACTTCCATACAACCGCCTATTTTTTCAAGCTGTTCCTTTGCCCCTATTTTGTAAGCGTCAATTGTTATGAGTTTAACATTGCGTGTTTGGCGGCCTTTTTCATCAATGCCGAAATTGGCCGCCAGTTTCGCTACGGTCGTGGTTTTACCAACTCCGGTAGGGCCAACCAGGATCATAATCCGGGGACGGGTGTTGAATTTGCCGGCATCGTAGATTTTTATGCTTTCCCCTATCCATTCCAGGACCGTATCCTGAACAGCCTGGTAATTATTAAGGCCGTTAAGGGAAATTTCATTTCGTGCTTTTTCCAAAAGGGCTTTGCGATACGAAGCAGAAAAATCGTTTAGAATAAGAATATCGTCAATCCGGTTAAGGGTGGGATGTTCTTCATTGGAGCCGGATACGCCCGAGTTTTCAAGTTTTTCCTTGATCATCCTGACTTCGGCCAAAACTTCCTTGATGGCGTTGTCCTTACCCGCGTTAGCCACAGCGAGGACTTTCTCCTTCTCCACGGCAAAATCATCGGGGGCCTGACGCGGTTTCTCTTTCGCCAGGGATTGCTCTGTATAAAGCTGCGGCCTTGCAGGAAGGAAATTCTCTTTCCGGCTCTCGCCGTACTGAACGCCCCCTTTTCGTGAAGGGATCATGACGGTGAGCTTTACCCCTTCTTTGGAAAAAAGATTCAAAAACCCTCCGGGGATCTTGACCGATTCATGCATTAGAATAGTAAAATTTTCTCCGCATTTTTCATGGACTTTTCTTTCCGCCTCAATATAACTTGGCGCCTGTACAGTGAAGTATTGCAGCATACCCTCCCCTTATTGCTCCTGTTCCAATGCTATAACTCCGATTTGCTCAACTTTATAATCCTGGGCGATTTCCGCTACCGATAGCACTGCCACTTCAGGAAGCTCCCTTTCAAGTGCGGTTTTCACAAGGTAACGCGCCTGGGTAGAACATAAAATCACAGGGAAAAAACCCTGGTCATGCACCGAGCGCACGGACTTTCCAAGAGTCTTTATCCACGCGCTGTGCAGCGCAGGTTCAAGGGCGGAAAAAATATCGCCTGAGCTGCTCTGGGCTTTGCTATCAACGATCTTCTGCTCCAGGGACGGCTCCAGAGTCATCACATGAAGAGTGCGATTCTCATCCGCGTATTGGTGGCAGATCTGGCTTGAAAGGGCCTGCCTGGCATTTTCAACCAGAAACCGCGTGTCTGTAGTCAGAGGGGCAAAATCGGCAATTGACTCCAGAACGGAAACCATGTTCCTTATTGAAACCTGCTCTTTTAAAAGCCCTTGAAGCACTTTCTGTATGTTCCCCATGGTAAGCCCCTTTCCGTCCCTGCCCATGAGTACTTCATCAACCACCGCCGGATAATCCTTTTTAAGCCCGTCTATTATGACCTGGGTTTCCTGGCGACCCAGCAATTCGGCGGCGTGGTGTTTGATTATTTCGGTAAGGTGGGTCGCTATTATCGAAGGGGGATCCACCACGGTATAGCCTGCCCGTTCAGCCGCGTCCCGTTTCTCTTCGCTTATCCAGATAGCCGGGAGGCCAAACGCGGGATCCGTTGTTTTTTCTCCGGACATTTCTTCCTTGGCCGTTCCGGGGTTAATGCAAAGGTAGTTGCCCATCCTTATTATACTCTTCCCTACATCTACCCCGCGGATTTTAAAACAGTATTCCGAAGAGCCAAGCTGTATATTGTCAATGATCCTGATTTTTGGAATTACAATCCCCATGTCCAAAGCGATCTGGCGGCGCATTCCCTGCATACGTTCCAGAAGCTCCGCCCCCTTGTCTTTGTCCACCAGGGGAATAAGGCCGAAGCCCAGCTCCAGGGACAGTTGATCCGGCGGTTCCATCTGTGGAATGTCCCCTTTATCGTCCTTGGTCTTTTTACCGGCCTCCCCGGTCTTCTGCATCATTTCGTTGAAACTGGCCTGCTTACTTTGGGCCTGGTACATCTTGAAAGCGCAGAAACCCAAAAGGGCGGACATTGGAAAAAGCACATATTTTGGAAAGCCAGGCAGCCAGGCCATGCCGAAAATAGCCACCGCCGCTGTCCGGTAAGCCCTGGCGTTCCTTGAAAACTGTATTGATACCTGTTCGCCAAGGTCCCCGGGGGCGGCGGCGCGGGTTACTACAATGGCCATGGCGGCGGAGACAAGAAGGGCGGGAAGCTGGGAAAGGAGCCCGTCGCCTATTGAAAGGGAAGTATAGGTTGCCAAAGCAGTGGTTAAAGATTCTCCGTTAAGAGCAACTCCTATGATAAAGCCCCCCAAGACATCAATCACGATAATTAAAATCGCGAACGTAATGTTTCCGGATATAAATTTGCTCGCTCCGTCCATGGCCCCGAAAAAATCCGATTCCCTTTGAAGCGCCTCTTTCTTCGCGGTGGCTTCATTTAGGTCAATCGCGCCGGAACTGAGCTCCGTGTCGATGGCCATCTGCTTTTGCGGCATTCCGTCCAGGGTAAAACGGGCGGCCACTTCCGAGATCCTGGTGGCGCCCTTGGTGATAACAATCTTCTGAACCGCGATAATCGCGATGAAGATGACGAAGCCCACTACAAGACCGATGGTACCGCCGGAACCTACAACAAAGGTGGCAAAGGCCCTGATCATGCGGCCATTAAAACGAGAGCCCTGGATAAGGATGAGCCTTGTAGAAGATATGTTCAGCGCCAGGCCAAAAATAGTTATTACCAGAAGAAATGAGGGAAAAAGACTGAAATCCGTAGGCTTTTTGTTGTCGAGAACAATCAGAAGCACCAAAAGAGAAAGAACAAAGTTAAAAGCCATTAGCGCGTCCAGGATCACCGTGGGTAGGGGAACGATAAACATTGCCAGCACTACCACCACCGCGAGACCCATGAGGCTCCCGTTTATACTTCCGCCCGGACCCAGTTTGAGCAGATTATTCAAGCCCCACTTTCTTTGCGCCCCGCTTCCCGCGTTTAAATTGGCTCTGGCAGCATCAGCCATGTTCAACCTCTTTCATCTTCGCGTTAACGCCCATTTGCCTAAGCCCCCATCCTGCCGGTCTCGCCGCCTGCGGTGCGCCTGGCCTTTTTTTGCATCTGATCGTAATTAAAAATTTTAGCCAAAATGATGCCTACCACATTCCAGTACCTGACTGGTATTACATCCCCCACTTCGGTTTCCTGATAGAGGGCACGAGTCAAAGGCGGATGTGATTCCACAGGTACGCCGTTTGCTTTCGCCACCTCACGAATCCTTAGCGCAAGCTCGTCTTCGCCCTTTGCCACCACTGTAGGCGCGCTCATACGCACCGCATCGTATTCGAGAGCCACTGAATAGTGAGTCGGGTTTGTAATAACCACATCCGCATTGGGTACCGCGTCCAGCATTCTCCGTGACTGTAGTATTTCCCGGTAACGGTTCCTGAGCCTGCGCCGCACGTCAGGATCTCCCTCATCCTGCTTTAACTCCTCCTTGAACGCCTGGCGGGTCATCTTTAGCGATTCTTTAAACTGGTAGCGCTGAAAGAAGATGTCCGGAATAGAAACAACAAGGAGGAGCAAAGCTGTAACAACAAGCAATTGCGCGGCCAGAGTTGAGACAAGGGTTATTCCCGTCCACAGGCCTGCCGTCTGGAGGTTGGCCAGCTCTTTGCGTTTCGACCATATTATAAAAAAGGCAACAACGCCAATAATGCCCATTTTAATTATTGATTTGCCAAAGTTAACAAGCCCCTCTACCGAGAAAAGGGTGCGCTGAAAAAAGCGTCCTAACTTTGGCATAACCTTGGAAAAATCAGGCTCAAGGGGCTTTGTGGTAAAAAGAAAACCTACCTGCAGCATATTTGAAAACAGGGCGGCCGCAAAGCCCACCAAAAGAATCGGCAGAGCCAGGCGTATATAATACCTTTGAAAAATTCCGGCTGTGAATCTGTCGGATAAAGGATCAAGCTCATTGATTCTGGTGAAGAAAAACCTAAGCATCTCCGCGCAGGTCTTAAGTATCCACGGGGCAAGAATAACTATCGAAATGGCAGGTAGCAGGAGGCCCAGAGCCGAAATAAGCTCCTGGCTCTTTGCGACCCTGCCTTCCTCGCGCGCCTTTCTGTAGGTTGTTTCGGTAGGGTCAAAGGTGCGGCCTTCGTCCTCCGCCGCAAACCACTGCAGGTGCATACTCTGCACGGCGCTATACATTTCTCCAGAATTCATCACGCAAAGGCGCCGCGAACCTACGGTTCGCGGCGCAAAGGAAGAATTTGATTTTTTGAAAATCAAACAAAGAAAACGCTGAATAACTAAGTCAAGAAAACTAAAAACCACGGCTAAGAACCGAAGGTAGGACACGGAGTAACACGGAGTAAATATAAAATTTTTGCTTATTCCTCCGTGAAACTCTGTGTAACTCTGTGGTAATTTCTTTTGGGTTGATTTTATCAGTGCTTTCCGAAACTTTATCCTTTTGTGTCGCGAACCGTAGGTTCGATGTGTCTTTGTGTGAGGATTATTGAAATTGATCACAATGCGCCACCTTCGGCTATACGCTGCCCTATTTGGGTATACAGGGTTTGAAGGGTTTGGAAACCCGACTCGACGACCCTGCTGAACGCTTGGGTCATAAAGGGAAGGGTGACGTAAATGAGAATAAAGGCCACGGTTATCGAAATGGGAAAGCCCTCGGAAAGAATGTTGATCTGGGGGGCGGCTTTTGAAATAAGGCCGGTTGTAAGGGAAACCAAAAACAACGTGCCAAGAATGGGCATGCTGATTATAATGGCGTCCAAAAAAAGCCGTGAAAGCCCCGCAAGTACCATGGAAACAATATTTTCACGGCCCGCGATAAGGCTCATCACATTGATGGACTGTAGCGAACGCCAGAAGCCTCCGAGAAAAAGCTGCTGAAACCCGTTGACAGTAACAAAAACCAGCATGGCAACGGTGTTAAGGTATTGGCCCATAAGGGGATTTTCGATCTGCGACAGGGGATCAAAAGTTTCAGAAGCGCCAAAACCCATTTGAAGGGAGAAAAACTGACCGGCCGTAGAAAAGGCGGCAAAAATAAGCGCTATAAAAAAACCTATTATAATTCCAATAAGGGCTTCTCCGATGACAAGAAAAACAAAACTGAGGCCAAACGGCGCGATAACCCAATCCTTTACCAGTGCCGAGGAAAACGAAGTGTATGCCGCGAATCCTGCCAGGGATATTTTTGCAACTTGAGGAACGGATTCAGAGTTGAAGAGCGGGGCTACCTCGATCATGGCAAGGGCTCTGACCGCTATTAGCAAAAACGCCGGAGCCGCCGCCAGTATTTCGTTAATTATCGCGCTTTCTATCAAATAAAATCTCCCCCCTTTATCAGCTTTGCTACCGAACCATATCCGGTATTCTACGGAACAGGTCTATCGTATAGTCCGCAAGGCGCGTAAACCCCAAGCCTCCAAGCAGGGCCAGCACCGCAAGGATGGTGAGAAGCTTTGGCACAAAAGTGAGGGTCTGCTCCTGAATGGAAGTAGTAGCCTGGAAAATCGCAATTATAAGCCCCACTACCAGGGCCGAAACCAGCAGGGGCGCCGCCAATGTTAGAACCTGCCATATCCCTCCCTGCAAAAGCATGTTTACTTCGCCTATACTCATCTATAACCCCTAATAAAAAGATCGAATCAACTCTTGCGTTAAAAGCCCCCACCCATCCACGAGAATAAAGAGAATGAGCTTAAAAGGCATGGAGATCATCACTGGAGGCAGCATGATCATCCCCATGGACATAATGGCGCTGGCTACCACCATGTCAATTACAATGAAGGGAATAAAAAGCAATATTCCAATTTTAAAAGCAACGGTCAGCTCGTTAAGGATAAAAGCCGGAATAAGCACCCAGATTGGCACATCCGCCAGGGTGTTGGGTGGTTCCAGTTCACGCATGGCCATAAAAAGCCGGATATTGGCGTTATTCCTGGCCCGGCTTCCCTGCATCTGGTTGTACATAAAAACTTTTAAAGGGGTTTCGGCTTCCCTGTAAGCTACGCCTAAGTTAATTTCTCCGGCGGCCAGAGGCTGGAAAGAATTTTCGTAGATCGTTGTTAAAGTCGGCCACATAATAAAAAGCGTCATGAACAGGGCAATTCCCATAAGCACCTGGTTAGGCGGAACTTGCTGAAGCGAAAGCGCCCGCTTGATAAAATCCAGCACTATCGCAATCCGCAAGAAACTGGTCATTAGAATAAAGATGCTGGGCGCAAGGGCAATGACTGTCAAAAGAAGAAGCAGTTGCAGAGAAAAAGCTACTTCCTGTCCGCTTTCCGGGTTCCTTATGGTAAGATCGACAAAGGGAACAGGAGTCATTGACGGGGGCTCCGGGATGCCCATAGTTCCCTCTGTTGCCGTGCCAGGAAATAACGTAGCTTGGGCATGAGCCGCCTGTGGAACAAGGGACAGCAAAACCAAAACTGAAAGAATTATGCGGATTCTCATCTTACAACCCCTTCAGCCTTTCTCTCTGCTTACGCAAGCTCTCTTGTAGAGAGCCGCTCTCTTGCAGAGAGCCGTTTTCTGTAAAAGAATTTTCATGCGATGAAAGTTTTTTCTCATCGCGGCCAAAACGCAAAAGGGCTCGAAAATCCAAAAAACGCCTTGGCTCGGCGTTTTTTCTGGCGTCATCAAGCAGCAAGGTCTCAAGGGATTCGGCGTCTTCAACTTCGGAAATCAGATTGACGCCGCCGGAACCGCCGCCCACCAGCCACGCTTTTGCCCCCAGCGAAATTACAGCGGCAAAAGAATCGCTCGCGAGGGGAACGCGCGCAAGAACTTTCAGGTGAGGGTCAGGATTTTCGCGAGGACGGGAAATGCGCTTTATAAAAAAAACAACGCCGTAAATTGCAAGCGCGGCAAGAGCGAGAACCAGAACCATCCTTAACATAAGAAGGATGGAGGAACCTCCATTTAAAGCCTGTACATCAGGGGTGTCGTCAAGGATAATTGTGGATTCATCAATGCCGACAGCCAAAGGAAAGGCATTAGGGTTTTGCGATTGAGCCGATTGATCAAATGCGGTTTGGGCGAACGAGGGGGTTACAACGCTATAAAAGCCTGCTATTAAAAGTAAAACTAAAAATAAAACGCGAAAATAAAACCGGGACGATTTCAGTTTTTCCCCTCCCAAGTTAAAACTGATCACAATTACCTATAATTTCGATAAATTATACCGTGTCTGAAGCTTAATTGCAATAGAAAACCAAAATTTATTGTTAATAAATGAAAAAAATCACCCCATATCGCTCATTCTTTCATGCGGAGGAACAATTTCGGTAACGCGGACGCCGAAATTTTCATCAATTACTACAACTTCGCCTTTGGCTATGAGTTTATGGTTTACCAAAATGTCAACGGGCTCGCCAGCCAGCTTGTCCAACTCGATGATCGTACCTTCTCCCATGCTCAGGATTTCCTTGATGAGTTTTTTGGTGCGGCCCAATTCAACGGTCATCTCCATAAAGACGTCCATTATCAGGCCTATGTTGCCAGCTTCCTGAGGCGTGGCATGCGGCATCAAATTGGGGAACTGAACGGCCTGAACATTTGTAGGACCGCCCAAACCTGGCATACCTGTCATGCCTTGCATACCTTGCATTCCCTGCATACCCGGCATGGCCATTCCCATACCCATTCCGCCCATCGGCATCTGCATACCTCCCATAGAGGGCATCCCGCCGCCCATTCCCATTCCGCCCATCGGCATCTGCATACCCGCTCCCATAGAGGGCATCCCGCCACCCATTCCCATCGCGCCCATGTTCATATCCATACCGCCCTTTGCGGAAGGCTGGCTTCCCCCTCCGGTCAGCGCCCTGGCAATATCGGATGCGACGGAACCGCCGTAAATTTCCCACATTTGATTAGGGACGCCGTCTCCCAGATCCAATTGGAAATTAGCGGACAGGAAATCTCCGGCCGGAAGCGCCGCCGTAGCTTTTCTTACGTTTACGGCTTCAGGGGCAACGGCCGCTATTGATTTGTTGTTGGTCTTCTTTGTTAAATCCGTTATCTGCGTGCCCACCAACTGGGAGATTACCTCCCCTACGACGGACATGGCCATTTCGTCCATCTGGATATTGTCTTCCTTGTTCATCAAGGAGGCGATGCTTCTTGCCGTATTCTCAGGCAATACAAAGATGTGTTCGCCGGGAAAACCGGAACTGAAATCCGCTTTGACGACGGTTACCATATCAGTGAGCTGGCCCAATATGCCGTCGCGGTTTGTAAAAGAGACAGATGGTTCCTTCAGGGTTACAGTCGCTCCGGTCATCATGGAAAGGTTGGATGACTCAGCCCCTATATTCGCCGAAAGAAAATCTTTAAAAGCTTTGCGGTCCTCTTCGGAACCGCCGCCGGAAGACCCCATGGGCGCCATTGTGGCTACCGAAGCGCCGCCCGGACTTCCCGAATCTACACCTGCCAATAATGCGTCTATTTCATCCTGCGAAAGTGCGCCGTCGCTCATAATAATTCCTCCTTTTCAGTGGCAAGCTCTTCAAATTCTTCCTGTTCAAGCTCTGCGGTTTTCTTTAGTACCTGCACCGCTATTTTTTTCCCGATAACACCGGGCCTGCACAAAAATTTCTTTTTATTTCCAATGTTCAGGGAATACGGATCCCCTACACGAGTATTGTAAAGTCTAACTACATCTCCTATATGGAGCGAAAGAACTTCCCTTACAGGAATATTAATTTTTCCTATCTCGGCAACTACATCAACATCTATCGTTGCCAGTTTATCCTTTAGCACGGTAAGGTTCTCGGTAGTGGTACCACGGTGCACCGTAGAAAACCAGAACTGTGTGGAAAGCTTCCCGATTATGGGTTCGATGGTAAGGTAAGGAATGCAGAAGTTAATCATCCCTTCCACGTCCCCGACTTTGGTTTCAAGGGTTACAAGCACCACCATGTCCGTCGGTGGCACAATCTGCGCGAACTGCGGGTTCGTGTCGATCTGGCCAAGCCGGGGCCTGAGGTCAATTACCTGAGTCCAGGCTTCGCGCATATTTCCCAGTATGCGGACAATGATTCCTTCCATTACCGCGCTTTCAATATCCGTAAGCTCATGCTGGGCTTTCGTACCTTCTCCCGAGCCTCCAAAAAGGCGGTCAATAATTGAAAAGGTAACGGCAGGATCTATCTCTAAAATCGCGTTGCCCTTCAGTGGATCCATATTGATTATTGCCAGGGTCGTTGGCGTAGGGATTGAGCGGATAAATTCCTCGTAGGTAAGCTGGTCAACCGACGCTACATGAACGTGGACCATCGAACGTAGCTGGGCCGAAAGGCTCGTTGTGGTCAAACGGGCAAAAGTATCGTGCATCATTGAAATGGTACGTATCTGTTCCTTGGAGAATTTATCAGGCCGCTTAAAATCATAAATTTTGATTTTGCGGGTATCCGCAGCCGGTTTCATCTCCTCCGGCTCGGTATCCCCCGCGTTTATTGCTGTGAGTAGCTGATCAATTTCTTCCTGAGACAGTACTTCGGTCATATGCCCTAGTCCAGCCTCAGGTAAAAGCGAAAATTGCGTTCAAAGGTCACGTGAAACCCCTCTCTATTCATCATCGACCAAATATTAGTTATCTTAACACGAACTAAAAAGATAATCAAGGGAATTTTTTTGTTACAGAGAGCGAGGAATGGGGATCGTTATTCGCAAACAAGGACAACTACATTGCCATAGATACAGCATGATCTCCATGAACGCCAACCAGTTCACGGTTAACCGGGTCAACCATGAGATCCATAAATTCCAGCGGTATTACGCCGAGGAGCGGTTTCATACCGGGGCACGGCGGCAGATAGAGATAGCATTTAAGCGGTTGAAATCGCTGTTTGGATATAACGAAATGCCCGCACGGAAAGAAGAAAAAATAAAGACATGGTTTTATGGAAAGCTGCTTTTAGCCGCCCTGTGTGAAACACTCGTGAATAACGGGCGTTTTTCCCCCTCTGGAGGAAGAAGCGCCAAGCGAAGAAAAGCCCGGTCCTGAACGCATGAGTCTTTGGAGGGAGTTACGCGCGGCAATGACGCTGATAGTTATGTTGCTGCTCGAATCGTTGAACAACACGGATTTGCCAAAACATCTACACAGTTAACGCATATGGTGCCTGACACCGTTTTTCCGTAGCGTAGTAAACTTAGCCTACGCTATATATATGGCCGCCCATGTCTGCAACATGACGCACTCGCCGCAAAAATGGGAATAACCCGCAGTTATAGAGCCAACAGTTAGTGATAAACCTCTTTTTTTTATATGTGCCCATCTTGCAAAATTTTCACCTTTAAATCATAATATCCATATAAATAATGAGCATTGAGCAAAAAAAGATTATCGTAGTAGACGATATGCCTGACAACCTAAGCGACCTTGGGAATACCCTGAAAGACATATACGAGGTATATCCCTGTTCCTCCGCATCGAAGATGTTCGAGGTGCTTGAGCACGTTCACCCGGACTTAATTCTGCTTGATGTGAAAATGCCGGAAATGGACGGGTATGAAGCCATAAAAAAGCTGAAAACCCAATACGGTGATATATCGGTCATTTTCCTGACTTACACGGGCGACTCGCAAAGCGAAATAGAAGGCCTGGAACTTGGCGCCATTGATTATATACGCAAGCCATTTGTCACCCCACTGTTGCTCCGGCAGATAAAAACGCATCTGACCATTATGGAACAGCAGGCGGAAATTAAGCGTCTCCTTGAACTAAAGGCAGAAGAAGTCAAACTGCGTGAAGCGGCGGAACTGGAGGCGGAGAACTCATCCCGCGCCAAGAGCGACTTCCTTTCCCACACGAGCCATGAAATAAGATCCCAGTTAAACGCCGTTATCGGCATGATAGACATCGCGAACGAAGAAAAAGATCTTGAGGGCGTAAAAGCCTATCTTGAAAAAGCGGGCGAAGCGGCAAAGCACATATTGGGCGTTATCAGCAATATTATTGATATGCCCAAAATTGATATGCCCAAAATTGATGCGCCCAAAATTGATGCATATAAACTTGAGCTTTCCGACAGTGAATTTGATTTTGGAAAGATGATAACAAAAATCGTAGACGTGACAGGTATCCGCGCCCAGGAAAAGCACATACAGATTGTAGTTAATATAAGTCCGAATATTCCGTCTGTCGTAATTTGCGACGAATTGCGGCTGGCGCAGGTAATTATTAACCTGATGACAAACGCGATAAAACGCACGCCGGATAACGGCAAAGTTCAGTTGAACGCGGAAAAGCTGGAAGAAAAAGACGATGAGGTTACGATAAAAATCGAAGTTGTGGACAGCGGTATCGGGATTTCGCCGGAACAGCAGGAAAAGCTTTTCTCTGATTACAACCAGACCGACCGCACCATCGCGAAACAATTCGACGACACAGGACTGGGGCTTTCCATTTCCAAACGGAATATAGAGCTTATGCAAGGCAAGATTTGGATTGAGTCGGAACCCGGCAAAGGCGCAAAATTTATATTTACCCCTAAGATGAAGAAGGGGAAACAGAGCACGATTCCGGCTACAGCCGAAGGCACGCCCGCGCCTGTCCCCGTAATAAAGGCGTCCGATTTACATTTGCAGGGCTATACCATACTTGCCGCGGAAGACATGAATTTCCACAGGGAAGTCCTGTCCAATTATCTGAAAAAAACCGGGGTTACCATCGATTATGCCGTAAACGGCAAAGAGGCTGTCGAAAAGTTCAAAACGAATCCCGAAAAATACAGCCTGATTCTAATGGACATAAGGATGCCGGAACTGAACGGAGATGAGGCGACAAAGATAATACGGGCGCTTAATCTGAAAAATGCAAAGAATATCCCCATTATCGCGATGACCGCGGATGTTTTTAAGGAAGACATCCAAAAATGCCTGTCGGCAGGCATGAACGATCATATGTCAAAACCTGTTGTCCCGAAAATTATATATGCTAAATTAAAGCAATATCTGGGAGTATAATTTGAAATTTGGCACAATTTCAGATAATATGAAATTAAGAGAGTTGAATGCGCCCGACTGGTAAATGCTGACTATATTATAACCCGCAACATTATTGATTTTTCTTCTTCGCCAATTCCCGCAATCTTACCAGAAGATTTCCTGGAAAAAATAGCAGAGTGTCTGACACCTGAGCCTTAACCAAATAATCAGCAATTCTAAAATTGATTTTACCCCGGAGGTCACGGAGTTTTTAGACGATAAATGCTTTATTTCTCTGTGAAACTTCCAGGCATGCTTTGCATACTGGTACTTCGTGGTTAATTTCTTCTTAAAAATTTTCAAATTAGAATTGTTGAACTTGTTGATAACGCTCCTTTTCCAAAAAGGCCGATATGGGGAGTGCGGCAACCGCTTATCATACTGTTCTATTTTTGCTTTCTTCTGCGAAGGATTGTTTTATTGCCTGTACTACTTCTCCTATGATGTCCTGCCTTAGCTTTTCCAGTTCACTTTGAGGGCTTGGGGCAGAGGTAAAAAGCTCATGGGTTTCAATGCCTAAGGCTTCTGCAAGGAGATCCAGCACTTCGGGTGTCGGAAATTTACGGCAGGTTTCAACAGTGGCCAGATATTGTGAGGAAATATTGGCTAATTCAGCCAGCTTATCTTGAGAAAAACCGCACTTGCGACGGTACGCTTTTAAATTATTCGCCAAAACTTCCCTAATACTTGCCATTTTCAGTCTTTTAGCCTTTAAGAATAGGATAATTGCTTTTGGGCACTTGACTTATTGGCTTTACGGATAATATATTATTCTTTATGACTAACTTTTGTGTTTTCTTGCTTTTCGACAGAGGTAATTCAAGATATTTTGGGAAAACGCCGGGTGTCCATATATATGGGTGCATAGCGGCTTTTTATCGCCCTTGAGGGCGACATAATTTTCGTGATTACCTGCTCGAAAAGACGGGAATCACATGCGAATAATCGCAAAGGAGTTTTACGTGAAGAATTATATCAAATGTCTAGGGGTTATTGCACTTGTGGCGGCAATAGGGCTTCTTGCAGCTTGCGGCGGAGAAGTTCCTGAAAAAACAATAAAAGTTACCAGGATTCCTGATAAGTACCTCCAGTCTACCCTTAGTATCGATCTTGCTCCACGGGACAAACCTGCGGTGGCCAGGGGAAATGGGCAGATCTCTGGTTCCACAGTTACATTCGATTTGTATATTCCTAATGGTAATATTCGATTTACAGAAACGGGAACTTGGAATGTGCATTTGTCTTTAGATGGAAGATGGTTTGCATATAAGGATAATACTGGCATTACAAAAGCCGTAACAACAATTCCATTCAGTGAATTTTTACTTTTTAGAAATTAGTTGCGCTGATTGCCTATTTTCAGTTCTGTATGACATCCGAATTCCTTAGTGTCGTCAAGAAATTGGCGACACTACATAAAAAGATCACGCAATGGTGACACCGTAAATTTCAACTAATGTTTTTCAACGCCTTCCACAAAAGCCAAAAAAATCTTCTTTGAGATTTCTTCCTTGATTGAACATTCAGGATGCCACTGCACTCCCCATAAAAAAGGATGATCAGGCATATATACAGCTTCTACAAGGCCATCATCCGATATGGCCATAGCTTCAAGCCCCTTCGCGATCCTGTTTATTCCCTGGTGATGAATACTATTTGTTTCAAGATGTTCTTTTCCGGCAAGTTTGAACAATGGGCTTTCGGGAGTAAGCCGGACATGGTGGACAGGGACATCGTATGGCGGCTCTTGCCTGTGGTTTATTGTGCTGGGAAGCAGCGTAGGAATATCCTGATACAAGTCTCCGCCAAGCATGATATTGAAGACCTGTATGCCGCGGCAGATTCCCAGCGCTGGTTTATTTTGATTTATAACGGCTTCACGGAACATGTACGCTTCCATTTTATCCCGCATCTCACAGATTTCTCCACAATAATCGGCTTTTTCCTGTCCAAAGTAATTAGGATGCATATCAGGGCCGCCGGGAAATAAAAAGCCGTCAAAAGAATATGCAAACCGTTTTAGTACGGTTTCTGAGGTAGTCAAATTCAGAATAACCGGAACGGCACCGGCTTCTTCCAGGGCACGTGTATAGTTAGGCGACATCCAAATGCTTTCATCCTTTTGATCCCATTGGGGAAGAACTCCGATCATAGGTTGTTCCATATTTTCATCCTTTATATTATCTTACAGTATCTTTATATTTGAGGATAATTATTTAATTTGATCAAGTACAAATCATAGGAGCAAAACATGGACGCGCTGGGCTATTACAACGGAAAATGGGGGCATCTGGACGAGATGACCGTGCCGATGAACGACAGGGGTTGCTACTTTGGAGACGGTGTGTACGACGCTGTCTGCGCCGCTAACGGAACGATCTTTGCCCTGGATGAGCATATCGATCGGTTTTTCAACGGCGCGAAGCTCCTGGAAATAAAAATTAGCTTAACAAAAGAAGAACTGAAAAAAACCCTTAATGAAATGCTCTCAAAAGTGGACAAGGGAGAGTGCCTGGTTTATTGGCAGGCGACTCGCGGGACAAGCCGTCGAAACCATGCATTTCCTACAGGCCCCTCAAATCTCTGGATTATGATAAAGCCCCATCCCATCGATGATCTTTACAAAAAAATAAAGCTCATTACCATGGAAGACACCCGCTTCCTCCACTGCAACATCAAAACCCTTAACCTTATTCCCAATGTCATCGCCTCCCAGCGGGCGCTGGAAGCGGGCTGCTACGAAACGGTATTTCACCGGGGCGAAACAGTAACCGAGTGCGCCCACGACAATGTCCACATCATCAAAAGCGGCAGGTTTATCACCCATCCGGCGAACAACCTGATCCTTCGGGGCATAGCCCGCAGTCATTTACTGGAAGCCTGCCTCAGGCTGGACATTCCGGTCGACGAAAGGGAGTTTACCCTTTCGGAACTTTTTGACGCGGACGAGATACTTGTATCCAGTTGCGGCACTTTCGGTCTTAGCGCCGACGCAATAGACGGAAAAGACGTGGGGGGGAAAGCGCCGGAACTGCTTAAAAAAATTCAGGACGAGGTGCTGAGGGAATTTATCGAAGCGACAGGCTACGCGCCTGCCTGGAGCAAAAAGGTATAGATCAGAATCTATAAACCGCCAGCGCCGTTAATCCATACAACACTTCCGACGTTTCAATCGCCGCTCCCAAAGCGTCTCCGGTATAGCCCCCCAAAGAATTTCTGTAAAGCCGCGCGTAGTAAAAAGCGACAAAAGGAGAAATGACGCATAAGCACAGGGCCGTGATAATGTTTGCGGAAAGAATCTCATTCATGGCGGCTGTCGCGGGTATATTAGAAAATGGCATCGCCATCCACAAGCCCTGAACCGGCGGTGTCCACAGGAGCAAGGCAAGCGCCATTCCGAAAACGCAACGGAGAGGGCGGGAATCTTTGGCCAGTGCCCCCAGGCCGCCGGGATTCAAGGGCTTAACCATGCAAGGGATCAGCGCAGCGCTAAGCCTTCCCCAGAGGGGATAGGCAAAAACCAACGCGGGAAAATTACGCGCAAGGGGGAACAGGCTGCAAAGAAGCGCGGCCTTGAGGCCAAGGACAGAAACACCGGCAAAAAAGCCGTACACCCCGACGCGGGAATCTTTCAGAATCAAAAGCCGTTTCTCCTTGTCCGCGCTACCCAAAAAAGCATCGGCTGTGTCCATCAGCCCGTCCAAATGAAATAGGTTAAACCCCAAATACTGGACGATGAGGATGAAAATCGCGACCAGCACGTCAGGAAAATCTAAAAGAAGAGAACTGATTGCGAATAACAGCAGACCTAGCAGAGCGGGGAAGATGCCAGTTATTGGGAGATAAAAATCCATCCGTGAGGAATCAAATTTGAACCGCAATTTTATTGGAATTCGGGAAACCACGCTGAGAGTCGACAAAAAGCGGTCCAGCATATTTAGAACTTTTCCTCCGTGGCATTACTGCCGCTTATACCGGCCCCCGCGAAAGACGCCATCTGCCGGGCGGCCAGTACGCCAAGCTCTACAATGTGGCCGCCGATGACCGCGCCTGTTCCTTCGCCCAGCCGCATATTCAAATTCACAATGGGTCCAAGGCCCATACGTTCCAGTATCGGTTTGTGACCGGCTACTTTGGAAAGATGCCCCGCAAAGAGCCAGTCGCAGATTTTCGGATTGATAAGCCAGGCCATAAAAGCGGCGGCAGTAACCGGAAAGCCGTCAAGAACGCAGGCAACGCCTGTCCCTTCAAGGCCGAGGATAAAGCCAGCCATCATCGCGAAATCAGGGGAACCCAGCTCCCGCAGTATCGCCTTGCCATCGTAAGGCGTGACATTGGCGCGGCGGACGGCTTCCTCAACAACTCCGCGCTTGTGTTCCAGCATAGCGCTGTCTATTCCCGTACCACGATCCACAACAGACGCGGCGCTGAAACCGGCAGCGACAAGCATCGCCGAGGCGCTGGTTGTATTTCCGATGCCAAGGTCGCCGACGGCGGTCATGTCAAAGCCCCGGCTTACGGCGTCGCGCGCCAGCGCTTTTCCCCGCTCAAGGGCGCGTTCGGTTTCTTCGGCGCTCATCGCGGATTCCCTCACGCAGTTCCCACTGCCCTGGCGAATCCGCTCCCGCAGAAATGCGCATAGCGGCTTTATTTCGCTGTCCTCTGGAAAATCATCGCCCACGATACCCGCGTCTACCAGAATCACATCCCAGCCGGTTCCGCTCGCCAGAGCGTTGATCCCCGCCCCGCCTGCAAGTACATTAAACGCCATCTGCCGCGTAACTTCCCGAGGATACAGGGACACCCCTTCCGCAGCCACGCCGTGATCGCCCGCAAACACATAGACGGCTTTTTTTTCTATTTTGGGTGGGACCCGCTTTTGTATTTCCGCCATTTTAACGCAATACGATTCCAGACTGCCCAGACTGCCCAGCGGCTTGGTCAGGCTATTCAGATGATTCTCCATCGTGGTTTTAATTGAAGTTTTAATTCTTTACGTCCTTCCTTAAACAATTCTTAATATTATTATCATAAACAAAATAGGGACTGGGGATCGGGGACTAGGGACTGGGTTTTTTGTTCGGAAGCGTTGCGTGAAACTATCAAGCATAATAATCTTAGATGACCCCATTCCCCATTCCCTGTTCCCCATTCCCTAATTTTCGTAAAACTTCTATTCCCGCTTCGACTTCTTCCCACGAAAACACTTCCAGGTTCACGATCCCCTGATAACCCTTGAGTAATGGGATCAGTTCTAGCAGCCAGGGATCATCCTCCCGCAACCGCCTGTGATCCGCCAGTTTTCCGTCAACAGCGCTCTGCTTCCGGTCAAGACCGTGCAGGTGAATCTCTTTGATACGATCCTGCCGGGTACTGAAAAAATCAGACGGGCTTTTCCCGTCCAGCAGCAGATGCCCGGTATCCATGCAAAGAGCGAAATCTCCATCGTAGAAAACGCCCTTGCCTTTGAATATGTTTTCCATTAGAAACACAGCGCCGTAGCGTTCTGCCCAACTTTTGAGCAACGCGACCTGACTGGTTAGATTTTCCGCGTCCGGGTGAACGATAAAGTGACGGACTAACGTGACAAGCCTGGCGATCAAATCCTCATGCGACGGCAGGAGCAGTTCCGGCAGATGGGCCGTAAAAACAAAGCGCTTCCGGAAACCGCAGATTTCTTCCCATTCAGAATCGAACTGGTTTTTTATTTCATCATCGTACATAAAAAACAGCAGCTCCACACCCCGGATTTCCTTTTCATTTTCAAGGAAGCGAAGGTTTTCCGCATAGGTTCCCGGAATAATCCAGGACGGGACGCTGAGAACGGGCAAAGATTGCATATCATTTCACCCTTACGGGAATCCCGCAGACCATTAGCTCGAGGCGGTTGGCGACTGCGGCGATGCGCCTGTTTGCTTCCGCCAGGAGCAGGTTGTAACGGCGGGTGCATTCGTCAAAAGGGATGTTTCCCATGCCGGTCTCGTTTGTAACGACAATACAGTCATTCGCGGTTTGCAAAAAAGTTTCCAGTACGCGGTCAAAGTCTTTTTCGCGCTGGTAGTGCATGAGGTTGTTCACCCACATTGGGATACAGTCTACCAACGCCCGGCTGCCCGCAGCGGCGATGGCTTTGTCCAGTTCCAGCGGTTCCTCAATGGTGACAAAGCCATTGCCGTCGGCCAAATCTTTTCGCTCTTGCCGGTGTTTTTCAATACGGCGGCGCATTTCCTCGTCCAGGGCCTCTGCGGTGGCAATGAATGAAACGGGAAAAGACCATTCGCTTTTGGCAATTTCCAGTGCCCTCCTGGATTTTCCCGATTTAATGCCGCCTGTAACCAGTATTAACATAATATTGTCGCAAACTCCTGAACAATTATACCAAATTTAGTTATACATTTGACAGTTTATTAAAAACATTCTAAAATTTAGACACCAACAGTTTTGGATAATTTTACGGTTTACAGGAGGATTTAAATGAAGTATTTTGCTGTTTTGGTTATTTTGGCCGGTTTGGCTTTTCCGGCTTTTGCCCAAAATACCGCTATTACCCAGCGGTTTAACGCTCTAAGCGAGTCCATGGGGACCACAGTTTCAAAGAGTTCGACGACTCTGGAAGACTTTGATTCGCAGATTAAGGACAACAAGGATGTCTTGATTTATACCAATTATGTGAAACTGTATAATTTCCTTGCATCGGAGCTGAAGGAATCCGAGCAAAAATTGAATTTGATGATACGTTCAAATGACAGGACTGCTTATATTGCGGCGGAAAGAGACAACTACGAGAGTATTATAAAGCGGCTTCAGTCTGTAAAAACTGATTTTGACGCTTATATAAAATCACGATAGCTAATGACGGATAAAAAAAGCAAGAAAGCAAAGCGGATTTTTATCGCGCTTTTGCTTGTCTGCATCGCGGCGCTGGGATGCGCCGCCAGGGCAATGGGTATTCCCGACCAGAAGGCGCCGGAAAGCCCTGACGGTGAATGGGTCATTACTGAGCAGGCCGGGGGCTCGAAGGTTTACTTTACCACGGACATCAGCGGAAAAGGGATACTGGCGGCTTACAAGGCTCTGGGCGTTCCCGTGTCCGGCAAGGTTGCGGTCAAACTCCACATGGGGGAACCGGGGAATCAGAATTACCTGAGGCCGGAACTGCTTCGGGATCTGGTAGACGAGGTAAAAGGCAGCTTTGTAGACAGCAATACCGCCTATGGAGGCCGCCGGGGAAATACCGCGGCCCATCTCCAATCCGCAAAAGACCACGGCTTTACCTACGCGCCCGTGGACATCCTGGACGCAGACGGACAAGTGAAGCTTCCCATAAAGGGTGGCAAGCACTTGACCGAGGCCATTCTCGGCTCCCATATAATGAACTACGACTGGATCATTTCAGTCGCCCATTTCAAGGGCCACAGCATTGCGGGCTTCGGCGGAACCTTTAAAAACCTGGCCATAGGTATTGCCACCCCTGACGGCAAGAGGGCTATCCACACCAATCCGGGGGGCGCAATGTTTTCCAGTACCGGGGAACCTTTCTTCGAAAAGGTCATCGAGTACAACAAGGCCCTTACAGACGCGAAACCAGGGAAGGTACTTTACATTAACGTGCTGAACAACCTTTCGACCGAGTGCGACTGTAATGCCAGCGCCCCAAAAGCGACTATGGCCGACATTGGCGTCCTGGCAAGCCTGGATCCGGTAGCCCTGGAAAAAGCCAGCCTGGATCAGATCTACTCCAGGCCGACCGCCGAACGAAAGGCGCTGGTTGATCGGATTGAATCGCGCAACGGGGCCTACCAGGTGGTTTACGGGGAAAAAATGGGCCTGGGCAGCCAGACCTATGAGTTGATCCGGTTTTAACAGCGCAGTGTTCGCGGAAATTCTCAAAAGAGAATTCATCTACTTCTGGTACTATTTTTCCATACAGTTCTCCCAGATAGCAGGCTACTGGGTTTTCGGGATGATTCTCGGTTCACTTATCTCAGTTTTCGGCAAAGAAAAAATACACTCCATGTTCGCGGCCATGCAGGGTAAAGACCTGGGGCTTTTGGGGATCATCCCCGCTTCGCTCATCGGCATTGCCTCGCCTTTGTGCATGTACGGCACCATACCCATTTCAGCGTCTTTCGCCGAGAAAGGCATGGAGGAGGACTGGCTCGCGGCTTTTATGATGAGTTCCATACTCCTGAACCCCCAGCTCCTTTTTTACAGCGCCGCCCTTGGCAAGGCCGCCCTGACGATCCGTTTTGTGAGCTGTTTTCTCTGCGGCGTTACGGCGGGGCTCCTGGTTCGCTTCTTTTTTAAAAGCAGGAAGATTTTTAATTTTGAAAGCTTCAAAGAAGCCCGCTTTATGGAAGCGGGCTTCGAGACCAAAAACCGCGATACGGATCCAAACATCCTTCTGCGCTTTTTGAAAAACCTTCTGCGCAACGTAAAAGCCACGGGCCCGGCCTTCCTCATCGGGGTCGCCCTTTCGGCCTTGTTTCAGCGTTTCGTCCCGCCAGAGGCCATGGCAGTGCTTTTCGGGAGGCATCGGGGCTTCGGCCTCCTCATGGCCGCCACAGTAGGCGTGCCCCTGTATGTTTGCGGCGGCGGCACCATTCCCCTTCTTATTTCGTGGATGGAAAGCGGCATGTCATTGGGCTCGGCTTCCGCGTTTATGATCACGGGCCCGGCAATGAAAATTACGAATATCGGCGCGGTAAAAATCATTATGAAAATGAAAGATTTTTGCCTTTACATTGCCTTCTCGGTTCTTTTTGCCCTTTTAACGGGGTTTTTGATTGACTTTTTGTCGCATTGACAAACGGTTTGAAGGCTCCCTATACTGTCTCCAGGAGCCTGTCGGACTTGTAGAATTTTGCGGTAAATAACCGCAAAATTCTCCGATTTATGGGCTACTAGCCGATAACGGGAAAAAAATGGCGGGCCAATTACAGTTAAGCTTTGTAAATTTTAATAAAGACTCTTACATAGTAGTTGAAGGGAAGGCTAACGCCGACCGTTTTTTCATAATTCACAAAGGAAAGGTAAAAATTTCCAAAGAAGTTGAAGTTGTTGAAGAAGAAGGGGGCAATATACTGGGGCCCGGCGATTTCTTTGGGGTTGTTTCCTCCATGTCTTCCCATAGTCATATTGAAACTGCCCGCGCCGTTACGGATGTTGTCCTTATTTCGGTCCAAAAAGAACAGTACGGAGAGCTTATTCAGAGAAACACCCCCGTAGCCATGAAGATCATCCTTCAGTTTTCAAAGCGCCTGAGGTATCTGGACGAGGCGCTTTCAAGGCTTACGTTAAAAAATACCGCCGAAGCCGACCCTTCTCATCTTTTTACCGTTGCGGAACACTACATCCGCCAGAGCCAGTACAATCAGGCCTATTACGCGTACGCCAAATATATAAAGAACTGTCCCCAGGGAGAGAACGTTATCACTGCAAAGGAAAGAATGGCAAAAATTGCCATTTATGTAAAAGGGATAAAGATAGAATTCGGGCCTGATGAATTTAACCGGATCTATCCAAAAAATTCCATGGTATTTGCGGAAGGGGAACCCGGGAACGAGCTTTTTATTATCCAAAAAGGTTCCGTAACGATAGCGAAGATCGTAGACGAAAACGAGGTGCTTTTGGCGGTTTTAAAACAGGGGGATATTTTCGGCGAAATGGCTTTGCTTGAAGCAAAACCCAGAAACGCCAGCGCGGTGGCTTATGAGGAATGTCAGCTTCTGGCTGTAAACAGGGCTAACTTTCAGAAAATGATCTCCTCACAGCCCCAGCTCATCGCAAGGCTTACCACTCTTTTGGCGGACCGTATTTGGTTCATTTACAAGCACCTTGCAAATTCCCTCATCAGCGATACCCTGGGCCGTATGTACGATGCCCTTTTAATTCAGCTTGAAAAAAACCGCGTTACGTTTAACCCCTACGCCTCGTACACCTTTGACTTTGGCCCCAGAGAACTGGCCAATATGGTAGGCATACCCCCAAAAGATGCTAATTTGCTGCTCAGGAAAATGCTTGAAAACGGAAAAATAGTAATTGAAAATGACAAGATTCACGCAAACATGGTAGGCGAAATTATCAAACAGGCTGAATTCTATAAAAAAATGCAAAAAATAGAAAACTCCCGCAAAGTGGCAAAGTCTCAGCTTAACCCGCTCGGGTAAAACAGGAACAAAAATGAACGCGATTATTACTGTGGTAGGCAACGACAAGGTCGGAATTATTGCCAAAGTGTCGGCGTTTCTGGCGGAACGGAATATCAATATCGAAGATATCAGCCAGACCATTTTACAGGGAAATTTCGTCATGGTAATGATGGCGGATCTGTCCTCAAGCTCAAAGGCGCTTGAGGAGGTAAAGCGGGAACTTACCGCTCTTGGCGAGAACATGAACGTTTCCATCAGCCTTATGCATGAAAAAGTTTTTTCCGCCATGCACCGTATTTAATTTTGTATCGAGGGAAATACCATGCTTTTTACGCCGTTTGAAATAAAAGAAACAGTGGACATGTTTCTCCGCTACAAGCTGGATATCAGGGCCATTACCCTTGGGATATCCCTGCTGGACTGCGCCTGCGAATCCGGAGCGGAGACCCGCAGAAAAATACGGGAAAAACTGATGCGCGTCGCAAGCCGACTGGTAAAGACCGGGCGCGATATTGAGACCGAGTACGGGATTCCCATCATCAACAAGCGCATTGCGGTAACGCCTATCGCGCTGGCCGCCGCTTCCTGCGACGAGGAGGATTTCGCTCCTTTTGCCGTAACCATGGACGAAGCCGCCAGGGATCTGGAGATTGATTTTATCGGCGGTTTTTCGGCGCTGGTTCAGAAAGGCTTTACTGTTGGCGACGAGCGGCTGATAAATTCACTGCCGGAAGCGCTGGCGCAAACGGAGCGGGTCTGCGCTTCGGTTAATGTGGCGGCATCCAAGAGCGGCATCAACATGGACGCGGTACGCCGCATGGGGGAAATCATCAAGGAAACGGCGGCAAAAACCGCCAGCCACGACGGCATAGGCTGTGCGAAGCTCGTTGTGTTCTGTAACGCGCCGGAAGACAATCCCTTTATGGCCGGAGCTTTTCACGGGGTTGGAGAAGCGGAAACCTGCCTCAATGTCGGCGTTTCCGGGCCCGGCGTGGTAAAGGCCGCTATGGAAAACCACAGGGACGCTGGCTTTGACGAGCTGGCCGATATCATAAAAAAAACCGCTTTCAAGATAACCCGAATGGGCCAGCTTGTCGGCATGGAAGCGGCAAACCGCATGGGAGTGCCTTTCGGCATACTTGACCTTTCGCTTGCGCCGACTCCGGCGGTTGGCGATTCGGTGGCGCGTATCCTTGAGGAGATGGGGCTCGAAGCCGCCGGAACCCACGGAACGACTGCGGCGCTGGCAATGCTGACCGACATGGTAAAAAAAGGCGGCGTTATGGCCTCCACCCACGTGGGCGGCTTTTCCGGCGCTTTCATTCCGGTTTGCGAGGACGAAGGCATGGCCGAAGCTGTTAAAAGCGGCGCTATTAGCCTGGACAAGCTGGAGGCCATGACCTCCGTCTGTTCCGTGGGCCTTGACATGATCGCCCTGCCCGGCGACACCAGCGCCGCCACGATCTCGGCGATTATCGCTGACGAGATGGCGATTGGCATGGTCAACAACAAAACTACCGCCGTGCGTGTAATTCCGGTTCCGGGCAAAAAAGCCGGCGACTGGGCCGAGTTCGGTGGCATTTTGGGCGGCGCTCCCGTCATGCCCGTCAACGCCGCAAAAAGCGACGTATTCATCAACCGCGGCGGAAGGATACCCGCGCCTATTCACAGTTTTAGGAATTAGGTTACTATAAAAAAATGGATGTAAATGTTCCTTTTATTGATAAAATTGTCCCTATGATTGTTTCTTTGACATCACCGGATCAAATTATTCTTTTTGGTTCTTATGCAAGAGGAGATTATACGGAAAAAAGTGATATTGATTTATTAATTATTAAAAAAGACTTAAAAAATGGACGCGAAATAAATAATATTCTTTATAGGGCATTTTTTGAGAATAAAATAGATGTCCCTATTGATTTAATTTCAGTTGATTATAATAAATATAATGAGTTGAACAATACTATTGGCTATATTTATAAAACAATAAAAGAAGAAGGTAAAATATTATATGGAGCGCTATGAATCTTGGATTGACAGGGCCAAAAGCAGCTATGAATTGTCAAAAGCAAGAATCAGTAACATAATATATTTTGAAGATTTATGCTATCAGGCTCAACAGGCTGTGGAAAAATCTTTGAAAGGACTTCTAATATACTTTGGTATTGAACCAGAATTTACCCACAATATAAGCAAATTATTGAGCGAACTTGAAAAACACACTGAAATTCCTGATAGTATTAAAGAGGCAATAAAATTAACAAACTACGCTGTCCAAACAAGATATCCTGCTGAGTATGAAGAAATTACAAAAGAAGAATATGAAAGCTGTTTACGGATTACAAAAAACTGCTTGGATTGGGTTGAAAACAAAATTAAGGGCACAGTTAAATAAAATAATCAGGCTTAACGATTCGAATTCGCTGTTTGCCTGTCATTCCAAGCCCGAGCTTTTGCACCGTCTGTTCATGAAGCATTACAAATTCTTATCAACATGGCAAGGACATCAGGCGTACCCGATTCACGCGATGAGATTTACGTTTTGTCCCAGATTTGGATCGGTTATAAGTTGAACGCTGGAGAGAAGTTTTTCCAAAGTGGCGGCCTGTTCTTTTATCATATTAAGGCCCATCGCCTGGACTTGCACTGCTGCCAGTTCCTGCACACTGGCCAGACTCATATCTACTGATAATGATTGGATATCCATACAACAATTATCGGAATTTTATGTGAAAAAACAAGGCGCTTTGAAGGGCGGTACAAAACAGGCAGAGCGTGATAAACCAGATTTATAATTTTTTTACCCATATACTTCCTCCAGTGTTTTTATACAATAAAGGAAAACGATTTTTTAGATCCTGTTCATACTTGTTTTCCAAATATGTATTGAACAATACTATTTTAAAATCATTATTGTATTCAAGAAATGCCCTTAACATATATTGTTCATTCCAAGCCCATCCTTTCAATAACCATTCACGAGGATATTCAAAAGGGTAAAACACGTCATGAAAATGAATATAAACGCCACTGGCAAGCGCAGGCAATATTTTATGAAACACATAATTGACATCGCTGTTAAATTTGGCAACATGGGTTGAATCTATAAACAAAATGTCATTACTATTCTATCCTCCAAATATTTCTATCGGAATTTCCTGAAGCTGTTTTTTATAAATCGTTATATTTTCCCTGTCACTTTTTTTCAACAAAGACTCCAGTAAAGCAGGGTAAGGTTCAATAAATACACAGTCTATTGAATTTCCCATAAATATTTCATTTGTATCCAATGTAACGCATGAAGAAAAACCTGATCCAACCTCTATCAATCTTTTGGGTTTCAAATACCTTATCATGGAATACAAAAATATTGCATCAGAATAACAGTATGAACTATTTTTATAGTAATACCTTAGCCCCGATTTTTCATCAGTAAAGGGCAATTCCCTATAAAAAGGCTCAAAAGAATCTAATAGGTTCAATTGTCCATCGACGTTTAAGTCTATTCCCGGTAAAACATCCGGCAATGTATTGTTAAAATCATATCCATTTATTTCATCCATTGATGGTATTGGGGAAAAATAGCCTCCAGGAGCATATGGATCGCTACCAGTATATGCCTGATATCTTTTAACAAAATAATACGGCAATACATTTTCAATCAGTTTTCTAAAAAGACCCATAACAACCACCGAAACATTTTTCCCTGAATCTCTCTTTAAAATCATTCATTCAGAGCCCCTATACCATATCTGTCATGAATAGAGTCTTAGATTATATCCTAATAGTTTCAATAATATAAGTAGTTTTAATCAACTAAAAGAAAATTGCCTGCTATTGCCCCAACCTTACAATCAGGGAAGGCATATGCTGGGATATGACAAATATCAGAGAAGTATTGGCTGCTAACCTGAAAAAATACCGGCAAGCCAGAGGGTGGAGCCAGGCTAAATTAGCCGAAAAGACCGGAACCTCGACCCAATATATCGGGATGCTGGAGATTAAAGGCAAATTCCCATCCTCAACAATTGTACATAAACTTGCCGCCGCTTTGGGAATTGACCCCACCGAACTCTTCTCTATGGAAATAGACCCTGAAACCATCATAAAAAACTCTCAAAAGGCTGTTATTAAGGACATTGGGGAAGAAGTAAACCAGCTTGTCGCCAAATTTTTTGCTGAAAAAGTCCGGAAGCTAGATGAAAAAACAGAAGAGAATAGCAGTTAGGGGGTGTATTGCCTTTGGAGAGCTTAGTGCCGATGAAGTATCCAGGGTATTTAGCCGTTTTGCAAAAAAAATATAGCAAAGAAACAAAAAAAGGACTGTTTGTCGCCCGCTATGATATAGAAACAGGGCAGGCATATCTTGAAAACGCCGGTTGCACACGGGAATATGTCGAAACCGATAATCCTGGTTTTCGTTGGGCCTAATGGTTAAGGGATACTACTTTTTTATTTGAGCCGTTCAATGTAATATTCTAATTATTGGTTATGATACCACCGGAAACTTTATAGAAATAGCATATAATGTAATTATGGCAAGAATGACCGAAGAAGAGGCAAATGCTTTGGATGAGGAAATCACAAATGCCGATATAACGCTCAAATCCGGCGAAAAAGGTATATTCATGCGCCAGCGTGAACTGCTTGACGCCTTAGATCGAGCGAGTGCTGATTATATAATAACTCGTGCCATTGCAACAAATAAAATGCCTCTGCAGATTCTTGGTGAAGTGGTGCATGATAAGATAATTGCGGGCTCCTTGAGTCCCTCTCCTTCATCTGATTTCTAAATCCCCCTCCCCGCCTCAAAAGCCCTCTCCAAGTGTCTGGCGCGGTTTAGTTCCCGCTCGGCCAATTCCCGGCTTGTTGCGTCCAGAATGATCATCTCCTTCTGCTTAACCCGGTCAAAAAGGCGGTCTTCAAGCATTACCTTTCTCATCGCCTCTCCAAGGCCGGTCTTTTTAAAATATTCCAGTGTGTTTCCGGCAACACAAAGCACAAGGCCTTTTTCCAGTGTTTTCATGCTGCGGTTTTCTCCGTAGGCAAAGCCAAAAGTCCAGACCCTGTCAAACCAGCCAACGAGCCTGGAAGGGGCCTCAGTCCAAAACACCGGATAGATAAAAACAATCGCATCGCTGGCGTTTATCTTTTCCTGCTCTGCCCTGACATCTTCCGGCAGCGGGAGTTCCCGGCGATAATAGGCTTCCCTTTCGTACTCACACTCGCCCATGTCGGAAGAAAAATTCATAGCGTATAAATCCGAAAGGATGTAATCGTGCCCTGCGCTTTCCAGGCCAGCGATAAAGCTGTCCCTCACCTCCCTGGTCAGAGAATCGCGAGAGGGATGGCAATAAACAATGAATACTTTCATACAGCCTTAAATGTAGCCCTAAATGGAAAGTCCATAAATAGTTTTTCGTGAAATTCCGATAATTAAGTGATGAAATCCAAGGAAACAGCGATTAAATCAACCCCAAGAATTTCACCACAGAGTTATGCTATTCGGCGAAGCCGAATAGCAACAGAGTTCCACGGAGAAAAAATCCTAAATTTTAATAGAACTCCGTGTTACTCCGTGGTTCTTACTTTTCTTCTTTTTTTTCTGCTTACGCCGATCTTTGCCCAGGAGACTATGGAATTCACTATTCCCGAGCCCGAAAGGCGATCCCTTGCCCCTGAAACCCCGGAGGAAGTTCCCCGCCAGTTCAGGGGTATCGCTCTGGGAATGGCTTTGGATGATCTTAAAACGGCCCTTATCGCCGATAGGCTTTTTAGTTTCCGTGGGGACCGGGACGTATCGTTTTTGCCTGTACGCGAAGAAACCATGGTGGAAACTACCGGGCTTTCCTATATCAGACGCGCCTTTTTCCAGCTTACGCAGGGGGCGGTCTACATCATGTCATTTTCCCTTGATACGAGGCAGATAGACCATTATTCGGTTTTTACCAGCTTTGTAAAAAAATACGGGGAGCCCGTTGAACTTAGCCCAAATGAGGCGGTGTGGGAATCGGAGAATACCAGGGTTTCCATTGAAAGGCCGCTGACGGTCAAGTACATCGACAAGACTGTCTTTAACCGTCTGCTTGAAGACTCAAAGACCCGTGACAGTCAAGAAGCATTACGCAGGGAGAATTTCCTTGGCGATTTTTAACCATAGGGAATGGGGAACAGGGAATGGGGAATAGGAATTATCTGTGATAATTATGCTTGATAGTTTAACGCGATACTTACACACAAATACCCTAGTCCCTAGTCCCCGATCCCCAGTCCCCAAAATGATTCGCGGGCGCAAAGAGCTGTTTTTTATTTGTTATTTGTTATTTTTTCTCTGTTCTCTTTCATCATGCAAAGCCCTTGAAAAGTTCGAGAAACGGGAACTTACAATCGAAGGCAAAGGAGGAAAGGTAACTGTAAAAGCGGAAATTGCCATCACGCAGGCCCAGCATGAGCAGGGGCTTATGTACCGCAAGTCGCTTAAAGACGGCGAGGGAATGCTTTTTATTTTTCAAAGCGACCAGATGCTTTCTTTCTGGATGAAAAACACCCTTATCCCGCTTTCCGTAGCCTACATTTCCTATGACGGCAGAATTCTGGAGATTTACGATATGCAGCCGGGAAACCTCGATCCTGTAAGATCAAGCCGTTCCGTGCGCTACGCCCTGGAAGTTCCCCAAGGCTGGTTCAGCCGCGCGGGGCTCGGCATTGGGGACAGTATGATTAATTTAAAGGAATTCTTGTGAATTTTAAACAAGCCTTCGGCTTGTTTGCCGATAAGAAAAGATTTAAACGCCGCCATTCGGCGGCTTTCGGCATCACGCAAAGCCGAAAATCTATCGAACACAAACTTTGCCTCCTCTGTGTCCTCTGCGTGAAAAATTTCTTTAATAATGTACCTCCGTGAGATATCTTTTTTATTTAGTATTTTTTATTTAATATAAAGGAAATATTATGGTAAAAGGTTTTACCCAGTTGACTCAACGTATACTTACCCACGATGCCCAGGAAGAAGTGCGGCGCTTCAATTCGGATCAGCTTTTGCCTGAACACATAATTATCGCCATGCTTAAGGACTGGGGAGGAACAGCGTGCAAAGCGCTGATGTACCTTCGCATTGACCTGGGCGAATTCCGGCGCAGTCTTGAAAGCAACCTTCCCCGCACACCGTCCCTTCTTTTGAAAGGGGACGCGCCCATGTCCGAGCGGACGAAAAGAATGCTTGAAAACGCCACGGAAGAAGCAAGAACCCTTGGAAACGAATACCTGGGCACGGAACATCTCCTGGCGGCGGCTTTCAGGGAAGAGAATTCGGCGGTTCAGGCTTATCTTAGCCAGGCGGAAATAAACCTTGAAATGTTCCGGGCTCTGGTAAAGACCTCTTTTAACCGCAAAGGCCAGACAGAAGCGGGATTTTCGGTTGGCTTAAAGTTCTCGCCAAGTCAGAGCTTTGGAATAAACCTTGGTCCCAGAATCAAGCCGGCTTCCTATCCGGTATTAACCCCGGCCTTGAACGAGTTCTCCAGGGATCTGACGGCGCTGGCAAGGGCGGGAAAACTGGATCCGGTAGTGGGCAGAAAAAAGGAAATTGAGCGCGCCCTTCGCATACTTGCCCGGCGCACAAAGAACAACCCGGTTTTGGTAGGCGAGCCGGGGGTCGGAAAAACCGCCATCGTGGAAGGCCTCGCGCAGCTCTTTGCGGGCGACGCCGTTCCTACAGCTTTGGCAGGCAGGCGCATCCTTTCCCTTGATATGGGCTCAATTGTTGCGGGAACAAAGTACCGAGGGGAGTTTGAGGAACGCCTAAAGAAAATAATGAAAGAGATAACCCAGTCCCATAATATAATTCTTTTTATTGACGAGATTCACACGATTATCGGGGCCGGAGGGGCGGAAGGCACCGTTGACGCTTCCAACATGCTTAAGCCGGGCCTTTCGCGGGGAGATTTGCAGTGCATAGGCGCGACTACCCTGGCGGAATACAGGAAGCACTTTGAGAAGGACGCCGCTTTGGAAAGGCGTTTTCAGTCAATTCTTGTTGAGGAACCCGGCTACGACGAGACTTTAAGCATACTAAAAGGCATTCAAAAGAAATACGAGGATCACCACCAGGTTAATTATACCCCGGAAGCTGTGGAAGCCGCCGCAAAGTTTGCCCAGCGCTACATAACCGGCAGGCAAATGCCCGACAAAGCCATAGATGTTATGGATGAAGCGGGGGCCATGCGGAAACTTGCGCCTCCTTTTGTTCCCCCCGAGATTGCTGGCATTGAAGACGAGATACGGCAGCTCGCGGAAGAAAAAAACGCCATGGTGTCCATGCAGGACTATGAGCGGGCCGCAGAAGTGCGGGACAAAGTAAGGGAGCTTAGGGGCCGCCTTGACGCCATGCTAACCGCATGGGAGGAGAATTCCCTTGGCGACAGACTCAGGGTAGACGAAAGCCATGTGCGCCGTGTTGTGGCGGAGATCACCGGCATTCCCCTGACGCACCTTGAAGAAAAAGAATCCAGGCGCCTTTTGAATATCGAGGAAGAGCTTCACCGTGGAGTGGTAGGCCAGGACGACGCGGTAAAGAGAGTAGCTTCTGCAATACGCCGCTCGCGCGTCGGAGTGTCTTCGCCAAAGCGTCCCCTCGGTTCTTTCATCTTCCTGGGCCCAACCGGAGTAGGCAAAACCCTGCTTGCGAAGCGGCTTTCCGAGTACCTTTTTGAAACTCCCGATTCCCTTGTGCGCATTGATATGTCCGACTACATGGAAAAGCACAACGCCTCAAGGCTCGTAGGCGCGCCTCCCGGTTATATCGGTTACGATGAAGGCGGCTTTCTTACCGAGCGTATCAGGCGCAACCCCTACAGGGTTGTTCTTTTTGACGAAATGGAAAAAGCCCATCTGGACGTATTTAACCTTCTTTTACAGGTACTTGAGGAAGGGGAACTAAAAGACAGCCTGGGCCACACTGTAAGTTTCAGGAATACCGTCATTATAATGACCAGCAACGCGGGAGTTCGGGAAATTTCCAGGGATTCGCGTCTGGGTTTCGGAAGCGGCTCCGGAATGATGAGTTTTGAAGAAATTGAATCTTCGGCCATGTCAGAATTAAGAAGGCTTTTTAACCCGGAATTTTTAAACAGGGTCGACGATGTTATGGTTTTTCATCCTTTGGACATCAAGCAAGTCGAAGCCATTCTGGATCTGCAAATCGAAGAGCTTTCCGCGCGCCTGTATGAGCAGGGCTATTCGATCCAGGTAATGCAAGCCGCAAAGAAAATTCTGATTGAAAAAGGCTGGGATCCAAAATTCGGCGGCAGGCCTTTGCGCCGCGCCCTTCAAAAAGAGCTGGAAGATCCCCTGTCGCTAAAAATTTTGGAAGAAGATTACCCTCCAGGTACGGTTTTCACAGCATCAGCAAAGAACGGAAAAATATCCCTCAAGGCGGAAGCAGGGGTCATCGCCGATCCAAAAGCAGTCTTAAAATAGGGACTGGGGATCGGGGACTTGGGACTAGGGTCTATGTTCAAAGGCGTTGCGTAAAACTATCAAGCATAATTATCTTAGATATTCCCCATTCTCCATTCCCTGCTTTTACAGCTCTCCGAGATCGTAGGGAGTGTCCTGATACACATAATTAAGCCAGTTGGAAAAGAAGAGGTGCGCGTGGGCTCGCCAGCGTACAACCGGATGCCGTGACGGATCATCGCCGGGATAGTAATTTTTCGGGACCGCGATAGCAAGCCCTTTTTCCAAATCGCGGCGGTATTCCTTGTCAAGCGTAAGGGGATCGTACTCCAGATGGCCGGTAACGTAAATTTCGCGGCCTTCTTTGGCAGTGGCGATAAAAACGCCGGTTTCGGAGGTTTCGGATTGAATGGTCAGCGCTTTTTCGGCTGCGATGGCTTCCCTGTCGCTCGCGGTGTGGCGTGACTGGGGCGCCAGAAACTCGTCATCAAAGCCCCGGAAAAGCGGGGAAAAATGCTCGTTTACGCCGTGGGGAAAAATACCGAAAAGCTTTTGGTCAAGCGGCTTTTTCGGAATGCCGTAGCGCCGGTAAAGGCCCGCCTGTGCGCCCCAGCAAATGTGCAGCGTTGACCATACGTTCGTATTTGTATAATCAATTACAGATACAAGCTCGTTCCAGTAGTCCACCCCTTCAAAAGGAAGGGTTTCCACAGGCGCACCGGTGATGATAAAGCCGTCATAATAGGAACCCTGCTTCATTATGTCAACGGCGTTGGTATAGAACTTATCCAGATGTCCAGGCGGGGCGTTTCGGGATTCATGGCTTCCCATACGCAGAAAGCTTATATCAACTTGCAGGGGGGTGTTTCCCAAAAGGCGGAGCAACTGTATCTCCGTATCCACCGTCGTCGGCATCAGATTTACAATCGCGATCTTGAGCGGGCGTATATCCTGATGCTCCGCCCGATCGTCGGTCATTACAAATACCCGCTCTTCAGTTAAGGCGTTGTAGGCTGGCAGATCCCTTGGAATTTTGATAGGCATAATTAAACATGGCCAAAAAATGAAAAAAAATCTAGCGCTCGCATTGGGTTTACCGCAGAGGAATTGAGCTTTATTGAAGTATTATGGGCTTCGAATAATTTCATTCAGTGCACAAAAAATCTCTTCAAGATCGTCATAGTGCAGAACCGCCCGACCGTCCAGGGGAGTTGGCATATTGTTTACGATTACAATCTCCCCGCCCCTGGACAGCGTGTATTGGGGCATTGACGCGGCGGGGTATACCGTAAGGCTTGTTCCGAGAACCAGCATCAGGTCTGATTTTTGGGCCTCTTCGGTCGCTTCCCTTAAAGCGTCAATCGGAAGGCTCTCGCCGAAAAATGTTATCGCCGGTTTCAGTACCCTTCCGCATTTGGGGCATTTGGGGAGTCCCCCGGAACGGACAATAGCCGCGGCTTCATCAAAGCTCATTCGCACACCGGCGCAACGAAGGCAGTAATGCGTTTTTGGGGAGCCGTGAATTTCAATCACCTTTGCAGAACCCGCCTTTGTGTGAAGGAGATCGATGTTCTGCGTTATCAGCGCTTTAAGAAAGCCCCGCTTTTCAAGCTCGGCCAGCACGAGGTGCACGACTGACGGGCTTTTTTCATCTATATTGTAAATGAGCGATTGCGAGGCTTTGTAATAAAAAGAAGGGTCTTCTTCAAAATAATCGATGTCAAATATTTTTTCGGCGTCAAGGTCGTTGTAAAGGCCGTTTTTCCCACGGAAATCCCGAATCCCCGAAAGCGTGCTGACCCCTGCGCCGGTAAGGGCCGTACAGTGCTTTGAGCTCTTTATTTTCTCAAAAAGCTCGCTATATTCTGCCATTGCTAAGACGCCTTTTTTGACTCATAGGCGTTAAAAAGCGCTATCATCGAATTCTTTCTAAAGAGGGCGGCATACTTCCTAGCGCTGACGCCAAGAGAGTCTTCAATATCAGGATCCGCTCCCGCATTAACCAACATTTCAACAATTGCGTCATCTCCGGCGCCAACTACGACAACCAGTGCGGTTTGCCCTTCCTTGCTAGGTATATCTACATCCGCACCCGCTTTAATAAGGGCTTCTACAATATCCTTGTGTCTTCCAATCGCGCTGTCAAGAATAGCGGTAGAGCCCCTGTCATCGGAAACCATATTCACTTGAGCGCCGGAACGAAGCAGAAGCTCCAGGATATCTAAATGCCCGTTTCTGGCGGAAATGCAAAGCAAGGGAACTCCATGTTTGTCTTTTGTATCGGGCGAAAAGCCTGCGACCAGGAAGAGTGAAACTGCATCAATTTTACCCTCTGCAACACACTCCGCGAGAGCCTCGTCTGTCGGTGGAATACCCCTGTCAAGCAGGGCTTGCCTGGCGTTAGTTGTTTCCAATACGGCTTCATTTTTTATGGAAGCATTGTATTCATCAGTGAAATAGCCCTGCAATTCTGCTTCAGTATTAAAGAATTTAAAGCAAAAAGCGTATCCAGCCGGGATGCTCTCTATTGTCTTTTCCCCGCAAGCAAGAATCGGAAGATGCGAACCGCAGAAAAACCCTGCAAGAAAAAAAATCCACCCAGGCCCAAGCGCTGAAAGAACCACAACGTGGGTGAAGTCTTCGCTGATTTTCCGCCCTTCGTTCCTGGTTTTAATAAGAAATGTTTTTGAGGAAATGCCGGTTTTTTCAAGAAAGGACACAAGCTGAGAAGCTTTTTCTTTCTCTTCTTCCAGACAAACAAGCAGAGCTTTCATCTTTACTTACTTATATTAACGGAAAACAGTCTCTTTCTCTTTACCTATACTTGCCTGATCCGGCTTTATATAGCATAATGGAATTACTTTATGGAAAAGAAAACTCCTCTCTATAGTTGGCACGAATTAAACGGCGGAAAGATTGTCCCTTTTGGGGGCTACCTTCTTCCCGTGCAGTTTGAAACAGGGGTCATTGCCGAACACTGCGCTGTTCGGGAAAAGGCGGGTCTCTTTGACGTTTCGCACATGGGCGAATTTATCATTTCCGGCGCTGGGGCGCTTAACGCCATTCAGAGACTTTTAACCAACGACTTTACCAATATGACAATCGGCAGAGTTCGTTATACCACCATGTGTAATGAGAACGGGGGAATCCTTGACGACCTTGTGGTCTACAAAATGGACGAACAGCGTTATATGCTCGTGGTGAACGCATCGAACCGTGAAAAGGACGCTGCGTGGATTCGGAAAAACCTCAATAACGTGGGAGCCTCCTTTGAAGACCTCTCCGATTCCTATGGGCAGATTGCCCTTCAGGGGCCGGCCTCCGTTTCCATTCTGGCTTCCTTATCCGAAACGATTCCGGAAAAGTACTACACTTTTATTGAAAAAGGAAAGGCCGCTGGTTTTAACTGCATTGTTTCCCGAACAGGATACACGGGCGAGACCGGCTTCGAGCTGTATTGTAGAAGCGAAGATACCGAGGGCCTTTGGAAGGCTCTTTTGGAAGCGGGCAAGGGACAGGGCCTTATTCCCTGCGGCCTTGGCGCAAGGGACACCCTTCGTCTTGAGGCCGCGATGCCGCTTTACGGCCACGAAATGGATGAAAACGTAAATCCTTTTGAGGCAGGTCTTTCCTTTGCGGTTAAAATGGACAAAGCCGATTTTATAGGAAAAGCCGCCCTGGAACCCTTATCGCTAGGTGGTAACCTAAAAAGAATTCGCACGGGCCTTAGAGTAACAGGCAAGGGTATTATTAGGGAACAATGTCCTATTTATTACCAAGATAGCAGTATTGGCATAACTACTTCAGGAACTTTCGCTCCCCATCTTAAGCAGGCAATAGCAATGGCCATGCTTAAAACAGAATTTGCCTCCCCCGGAACAAAAGTTGAAGCGGACGTGAGAGGAAGAATGGTAGAAGCCGAAACCTGCGCCCTGCCGTTCTACAAGAAATTGTAAAGAAATCATTAAGGAGAAAGATATGAATTTTCCAGCCGATCTGAAGTACAGCAAAACCCACGAGTGGGTAAAGGATTTGGGAAACGGCCTTTATGAAATCGGCCTTTCCGATTTTGCCCAAAAAGAATTGGGAGACATCGTCTATGTAAACCTTCCGCTGATCGGGGACGAGCTAAAAGCTGGAAAAGCTTTTGGGGACGTAGAATCAGTTAAAGCGGTGTCGGATATAATCAGCCCCATAAACGGAACAGTAAAGGAAATAAACGAGGCAATCGCGTCATCGCCTGATTCCATAAACAAGTCGCCCTACGAATTCTGGCTCATACGTGCCGAAGGTTCTGTTGGGGAAGCGCTTATTTCCGCCGGGGACTACGAGGCTTCGCTATCCAAATAATTACAGGAGAATAAAAATGGGTTCTTATCTGGCACTCACCGACAAAGACAGGCAGGAGATGCTTGCCGTTTTAGGAATAAAAAAAGTAGATGAGCTTTTCTCCCAAGTACCCGAAAAGGTCAAAGTAAAAGAGTTAAAGATTCCGTCGGGGTTTTCGGAAATGGAAGTAAGCCGGAAATTATCCGGCCTGGCGGCGGAAAACAAAACCTTTCCGGTGGTTTTTCGCGGTGCCGGCGCTTACAAGCACTACATCCCCGCCGCTGTAAAACGCATAACGTCCAACGAGACGTTCATCACCGCCTACACGCCATACCAGGCAGAAATAAGCCAGGGCATACTCCAGTCGATTTTTGAATACCAAAGCATGATCTGCGAGCTTACCGGAATGAATGTCTCAAACGCGTCGATTTATGACGGGGCCAGCGCGGCGGCGGAAGCGGTCAACATGTGCAGGGATAGAAATAGGCAAAGCATTTATGTTTCATCCTGCGCGCACCCTCAGGTGATCCAGACGATTCAAACCTACTGCATGGGCTACGGAGTTCCTGTAACCGTTGTTCCCAAAGATTCAAGCGGCAAAACCTATAAAGATGCCCTAAAAAAAATGCTCTCAGATTCCAATGAAACAGCAGCCGGATTTTACATTCAAAGTCCCAACTTTTTCGGGCTTATCGAAGACATTCCCGCTTTCGCCGAGATTACCCATTCGGCGGGAGCAATGCTTGTTGCCGGTGTAAACCCAATTTCCCTGGGTCTGCTTGAAAGCCCGGGCAAACTTGGCGCGGACATAGCGGTCGGCGAAGGCCAGCCGCTGGGAATGCCTTTGGCCTACGGCGGCCCCTACCTTGGCTTTATGGCCTGCAAAACCGCTTTGATGAGAAAACTTCCGGGCCGCATCATAGGCGAAACCACCGACACCAGGGGCGGGCGGGCCTTTGTGCTTACCCTGCAAGCCCGCGAACAACACATACGCAGGGAAAAGGCGTCCAGCAACGTCTGCTCAAACGAAGCGCACTGCGCCCTTACCGCGGCGGTGTACCTTGCGATAATGGGCGAAGAAGGCTTCGCGGAATCCGCCCGCCAGTGTCACGCCAAGGCAGTTTATGCCGCGGGCCAAATCTCCGGAGTACCCGGCTTCTCTCTGGTCTACAACGGAGAGTTCTTTCACGAGTTTGTTACCCATTGCCCCGACACGGGAAAGACCCTGGAATTGCTGGAAAGCCACGGAATACTCGGAGGCTATCCCCTTTCCAAAAATGAGCTTCTCTGGTGCGCTACGGAATTAAACACCAAAGAAGAGATCGATAATTTGGTGAAAATTCTAAGGGAGGGGAAATAATGAAGCTGATTTTTGAAAAAAGCAAAAAAGGACGGGGCTGTTCTATTCTTCCTCCCTGCGATGTAAGCTACCACGAGCTTCCTGAAAATATGCTTAGAAAGGTTAAAGCCCGCCTTCCTTCCATGGACGAAAACGAAATATCCCGGCATTACAGCGCAATGGCAAAACGCGCCTTCGGCGTCAACGACGGCTTTTATCCGCTGGGTTCCTGCACTATGAAGTACAGCCCAAAGGTAAACGAGGAAATTGCCTCTCTGCCGGGCTTTGCGAATATTCATCCCCTTCAACCGGCGCATACCGTTCAGGGCTGCCGCAAGGTTCTGGATATTGCTTCGGAATACCTGAAGGAAATTACCGGCATGGACGCGTTCAGCTTCCAGCCAGCCGCCGGAGCGCACGGCGAACTCACCGGCCTGCTTCTTTTCAAGGCATACCACCTGAGCAGGGGAGATTCAAGCCGCAGAAAAATAATAATCCCTGACAGCGCCCATGGAACCAATCCGGCGACCGCGAACATGGTGGGCTACGAAGTAATCAACATTGCTTCAAACAGCTCTGGCTGTGTAGACCTCGAATCCCTTAAAGCGGTTCTTGGACCGGACACGGCGGGCCTCATGCTAACCAATCCCAACACGCTTGGAATTTTCGATCCTAATATTCTAGTAATTACCCGGCTTGTACACGAAGCTGGCGGGCTAAACTATTACGACGGGGCAAACTTAAACGCGATAATGGGCATTGTCCGTCCTGGAGACATGGGCTTTGACGCGGTTCACCTCAACTTGCATAAATCTTTCTCTACCCCGCATGGCGGCGGCGGCCCCGGTTCCGGCGCTGTGGGATGCAAAAAAGAACTCATCCCCTTTATGCCTACTGATTCCATGGAAGATGAAAACGCAAAAAATAATCCGCAAAGCATAGGAAGAGTAAAGGCGTTCTACGGCAATTTCCTTGTTGTAGTAAAAGCCGCCGCATACCTGCTCATGCTAGGCAAGGAGAACATTCCGGAAGCCGCCAGAACTGCGGTTCTAAACGCAAACTACCTAATGAAAAGATTAAGCGATAAATTCCATATTTCGACAGCCAGCCCATGCATGCATGAATTTGTAATTTCGCTTGAGAAACTCAAGGAGAGCTGCGGGGTTTCTGCCATGGACATGGCCAAGGCCCTGCAGGACAAGGGTATGCACCCTCCGACAATGTATTTCCCGCTTATCGTGCATGAAGCCCTGATGGTGGAACCCACAGAAACAGAATCGAAGGAAACGCTTGACGAAGCCGCCGACGCTTTCATATCTCTTTATGAAAGGGCTACCAAAGAGCCTGGCGCTTTCAGCGCCGCGCCCTTAACAACGGCTATCGGAAGGCCAGACGACGTAAAGGCGGCACGGCAGCCTGTGGTCTGTTATTGCATGGATTAAGAGATAGGCGACGTTTTAATGTCGTATACTTATTTTTTATTGTGTGTTATATTTTTTTAACTAATAGAGTTGTTCAGAAACTTCAGTTTCTGAACAACTTCCTTATAAAAACAGCAGTTTTGTCGGACTTTAGTCCGCGGCTGAAAGCCGAAAAACTGCAAGACTTGTTTCGGACTTTAGTCCGCGGGAACCAACAGGGTTCCCGAACAAGTCCAATTTTTTCAGCAGGAGTTTTTAATGAGCGTAAGAGCAACTGAACGGCTTGTAGGGGACGTGGTAATCGCAACAGGGCTCCCCAACAGTCCACTAATGGTCGTCCAATCCATCGAGGAAGATACAAAGATGATAAATACCACCTGGTTTTCGGATAGCCATGAATGTCAGGAAGGCCTGTTTCCGGCAAGTTCCCTCGATAGACATGAGGCTCCTAAGGCTTCTACAAAGTCTACAAAGACAAAGAAAACCGCTAAGGCCAAGAAAAGCGGAAAGTAATTAAGCCATTGACCCGCCGCCCGCGTTAGCGGGCAGTAAATCAGTTCTTTGAAAGAGCCAATGGCAAAGCCATTGACTATTTTTTTCTGATGTGGTAGTAATTCTTAGCCGTTTAACAATGCGGCGTTAATTCAGGTTTCTTGTAGGAACCCTAATGCCGTTTTTTAAAAGCGGCGCAATTGGTTCAGCTAAAGCTGAACCGCATTGATTGGTACCGGGGCATTGTTGTGCGCCGGGGCCATGTTTATTTGTTCAATCAACACCGCTTCGCGGTGCTATTGTCTGGCCACCTTAGCTCAGTTGGTAGAGCAGCAGACTGAAAATCTGCGTGTCTGGAGTTCAATTCTCCGAGGTGGCAATATATTTACGGTTATATTGATGTCTATAGACCTCAAATCAAATGGTACGTAATATTGCATTCAAAATAGCAAAGCGGTATATTTAACGGTATACTTGTATTGAGGGGGAAATTATGGGTGTTTCAGATTTACCTTTCAAAGGCAGCTACCTTGAATACCTGCCGCTCAATAAAATAGCCAAATATCAGGACGGTCCACCCAAAGACTCAGTTTCCTTTACCGGATATCCCCAGCAGCATCCAACGGATAAAAACAAGCTTATCCTGGTTTACGAACCATTAGGAGAAAATCCCGCGTTATTGGAATTTAAAATTGACGATATACTTTATGTGGAAGATGTCCCCCAGGCGGTTACAGAAAAAGGCGAGGGAATTCCGCTTGCAAAACTCTGGATACGCCGGGGCGCAATGGGGATGCTCCTTGAACCTTTTGAGGTAGACGGATCCCTTCACTTTCTGGAACTACGCAGGGAACAGCAGGGGCGGTTCGTCAACAGGCAGCCAGGCAAATCCGGCGGTTATCCAAATGGCGTCCGCCTCTAATACTTTGGAACCAACGGTTAAATCAATCCTAAAAAATTTACCACGGAGTTACACGGAGTCTCACAGAGGGAAGAGTCAAAATTCTATAAAAACTCTGTGTTACTCTGTGTACTCCGTGGTTTTTATTATTCTTCATTTAATTAATCAAAGCTTCCCCAGTTTTTCAAATATAAAAAGGTAAATTGTGATCCAAGGTAGATTTTTTTCTTTGCCTGACAGTGAAAAGAAAACTATTCTATGCGAACTCTGTCCAAGACGTTGCGTCCTGCCTGACGGCAAAGCGGGCAGTTGCAAGGTCAGATTTAACAGCGGAGGGAAAGGCGAAATCCCCTACTACGGATACGTCACAGCACTTGCCCTTGACCCTATTGAAAAAAAGCCCCTTTACCACTTCCGCCCCGGCACGGAGATACTTTCGCTGGGTTTTGCCGGATGTAACCTTCACTGCCCCTTTTGCCAAAACTGGCGGATTTCCCAAAGCACGGATGTTCCCGGCAAGGTTTATACACCGATAGAAATCATAGACGCCGCAAAAAAATCCGCAAAAACCGCTCAGGTTTCAATCGCATATACCTATTCTGAACCCCTTGTGCATATCGAATTTCTTTTGGATTGTATGAAAGTAGCGCGCAAGGCCGGAATTGCGAACGTGCTTGTAAGCAACGGATGCATCAATTCCGGGGCGGCGGAAGAAATACTGCCCCTTACCGATGCGGCCAACATCGATCTTAAATGCTTCTCGGAAGAAACCTACAAAAAAGTCCTGGGCGGCGATCTTGGCGCGGTTACTTCTTTTATCCGCATGGCTGTCGAGAAGGGAGTATACCTTGAGCTAACCACCCTGATCGTAACGGGGCTTAACGACAGCAAGGCCGAACTTGATAAATGCAGGGACTTCATCGCCGGACTGGAAACCGGAAAGAGTTATGTACCCTGGCACCTTTCGGCATATCACCCTGACTACAAATGGAAGGCGGCTGCCACTTCTCCGCATAGCATCATGGATGCGGTAAAGACGGCAAAAGAAAAACTCGCCTTTGTTTATGCCGGCAACATTGCCGGAGATAACGATACCTTATGCCCATCTTGCGGTAAAAGCATTATTGGCCGCAGGGGCTACAAGATCGATACGTCAGGTCTCTCTCCTAAAAACGAAAATGGGGCTATTTCCTGTTACTGCTCGTTTTGCGGGAAAAAAGCTCCGGTGAAATACTAGGAGCCTGTCGGACTTAGGCTAAATTTAGCTGTTTTTCCGTATAACTTCCCTTGAATAAACAGCACTGCAAATAATATGTAAATTTGCTGGTATGGGAATAGTTTCCCTTTATTATGCTGCCCC
>Ga0268262_10000256_pt1 | contig 71936 bp, 55 predicted proteins | sample TergutNc150P3_FD_190354 | JGI IMG/M metagenome (GOLD analysis project Ga0268262, IMG submission 190354) | Nasutitermes corniger P3 segment gut microbial community from laboratory colony in Florida, USA - Nc150 P3 (SPAdes) (version 2) | ecosystem: Host-associated > Arthropoda: Insects >...
GGCGCGTGGAAAAAGTGTTATTTAACAAATAAACCGGCGCCAATGACATTGCTGGTATTTATCGGCGCTCCGTTAACGCAGGTTTTCTACGCTTATATTATGATGGGCAGTATAAAGAATGCGGCGGAGAATATGGAATACAGTTTACTAAACTTTGGTTTTAGTATAGCGTCCGCGGTAGCCATTGCGTTTTCGGCTGTCTTCCAGGGAAAAGCTGGCGCATGCGCCGCCGATGCCTTGGCTGAATCCGGAAAAGGCTTTGCCCAGTACGTTTCCGCCATCGGCGTTATTGAAACCGTCGCCCTCTTTACGATGGTTTTGACAATGCAGAGCTTGCTGTAAAAGGTAAAATAGTTTTACCGCGAACCAACACAAACAGAGAGTGAAGGCGCTCCCTGAGGTCGCTGAGCTTGTCGAAGCGATTGAAGGGAGCAAGGACGCTTCGACAGGCTCAGCGTCCCGTCTACCCAAGAGAGTGTTTGTGTTGGTTTTTGATTTTTTAACCAGTCTTGTCTTTATTCTTTAATTTTTTTATAATGACACAAGGTCGAGTAGCTCAGTGGATAGAGCAGTTGCCTTCTAAGCAACTGGTCGGGAGTTCGATTCTCTCCTCGATCATTACATTCTTAGTTTGTTTTGAAGAAGCTCTTTAAACTTTAACGCTGATTTATTGTTAGGCTCCAAAGAAAGGGAATTTTCGCAGTCAGCCAGCGCTTGAGGATAATCGCCTATGTGGTAATAAGCCTGTCCGCGTCTGAATAAACAAAATGACTGATACGGATTTATTGTTAATGAAAGCGTATAGTCGTCTATGGCTTTTAAATATTGCTTTATAACGGAATAAACAACGCCCCGGTAATAAGCGGCTTTATAAGATTGACTATCAAGCTCAAGAGAGTTGCTGAAATCGTCTATGGCTTCGTTATAACATGAGCAGGCAAAGTTTGCCATTCCACGGTGTTTGTAAATAATTGACAGTATATTGTTGTTTGGTTTCAGCTCTAAAATTCTTGTGTATTGGCTGATTGCCTCGTTAAATTGATTGTTATTGTGGGCGGACAGGGCTTTAACAAGTAAATCGTCAATTGATTCATTGTAATCAGTTGTAATTTGAGAATTGTCATTTATAATAGGGGGAGCGGTTTTTACATTTTCCGCATCAAACAAAAGATGATCCGTTGATTCTTCAATTTTTTGGAAAAAGCTTTCCCGTCTTTTTCCCATTTCCTTACTGTATTTCCGCTGATAACTTCGTATTTCCTGAAAAATCATATCCGCTAAGGACAGGCTTGCGTTAACTGCCGCAAGTTTTCTTTTCATAGGCTCGTCAAACGGGCTGAATTCTGCCTTGTACACAAGCTCATGTTCAACTTCCGCCCATGCGTCCTGTAAAATGGTACGTATTTGAATTTCCGCCGTATCTGTGCCGGGATTCCCGTATTTATCAATTAAGTCTTGAGGTATTATAATTAAAAGGTGAGTTGATTCATAACAGAATTCCTGAAAAGAATAATGCCCTTTCATTTCACGTTCAACAACAGTAAAATTCCTTTTTATTAATTCTTCCGCCGCGACTAAATCCTCAATAAAAGGGCAGATAACTCTAACGCCTAAAAGGTCTGTAATTTGAGGGTTTTTTACGCTCATTTTTAAAAGGCGTATATATTTAGAGAAATAACTGTTAAAATTTTTAATTCTGCTGCTCACAACGGGGTTTGAATCCAAAGAGACAAGAATATTATCCACCTGTAATTTAATATCATTGGCAATTGAATGGCGGATTTGCGCGTATTGTTCATATTCCTTCTGTAATTGATTCTTTTCAGGGGTAGTTATATTTTCATTTATAGTTTCTTCTATCATTTTATTTATATAAAAAAAAGGCTGTCTGAAAACATTTGTTTCAGACAGCGCTTTCTATATAGCCTCTATAAGGTCTCTTTTACCTTATTTTAACGATCTTGTGACCTTGGCTGCTGCTGTTGCTGCTGTTCACGTGAAGGATCATTGAACGGAAGCTCTTGAGCTTGTTTTTGTGATTCAAGATAACGAAGAACCTGCTGCTGTCCAAAGCGTTCCATTTCCCATGTTTTGCGGCGTTCTTCGCGAACCTGAATGATGTTCCAGATGGCTTCATCATTAATGTCTTTTTCGGTGTCAAGAACCGCCAAGTCATAGATAATGGCAACGTCTTTAAAGTAAGTTACAAAGTCTCCGCCTTCCTTTGCGGCATCGCGCTGGATAAGGAATCCGGCGAATTTGATAAAGGGAGTATTAAACGGATACAGAGGAACAACCCTAAGATCGCGGTTTCTTACTTCCTGCATATAAGCCGGATTTCTCCAAATGAGTTCTCCCCAACCGTCAAATTGGAGGTAACCCATGAACATGGTTTTTTCAACTCCCATACTGTCAACAAGTACAGTTGAGAGACCATGGGGGAAATTAAGACCGTATACTCTTACTTTTATTTCTCTGATAACTCCGACATTCTTGATAACGCCATAAGCCGGACCGTTTTCATCCTGAGCTTCAAAACGGCTCTTAACGTTGGTTATACCGGCGCTTTGATCTGTCGGGGAAATTTTGCCGTCTTCGCCAACCGTAGACAATTCATAAGCGGGAATATCAAACGGGGGTTTGACAAGCGCCCATGAGTTAAACGGCTCTATCGGGAAACGAATCCGTACACCCATTACAGTGCCAAACTCTTTTGATGCCGCTTCTTTTGTAAAACTGAGCGACACATTCTGAACAGTCTGTGAAGAAGACGCCAGATGTACTTCCCAGTTAGCAACTGCCAGAGAGGTGTTCATTAACGCCTTCTGCTGGGCTGTAAAACTGCTGCCGGCAGTGTTGGAAAAATCCATAACTGTCTGACGGTTTTGGTTTGGGGTAGTACTGTTGTCATTAGGGTTTGTACTAATGTGAATATCCGCTTTTAGGGTAGTGAAGTCGATAAGAACGCCTTCCTCCGCAAACAACGGAACCGCAATCATCGCAATAACGACTAGAATGAGCATCTTTTTCATGTAAAGCTCTCCTTTAAAAACACTTCTTTCAAGTTTGTTAGTTCTCATTTTATAAAATTTATAATGTTTTGTCAACGACAAAACATTAAATTTTCAATTTTTTTGAATTTTTCGATAATAATTAATTATCGTAAAATTCGTTACCAACTACCACTGTTTCCGGCTCCTTTCCAAAGGAAACAGCGTTTCCCTCTATGAAAAAACGTACGTCCTTTACATAGGGGAAATTCCTTAGTATACCGGCATAAAAGGTACGGAAGTTATCAATAGTACTTCCACCTTCTATAGGCGGCAGGGCGGCATCCACTGAAAAATCAGCAAAAACCACCCCATTTCGGTATAATAACGACCTAAGCCTGGTTTCCCGTGGGAAAAGAGGCAATAAATCGGGGGAAACGGGTCCTAAAAGCACTTCCTCCGTATAACGGATAATATCACCTTCCCGTGATTTTGAATGCTTTAACATCCGGTCTTCTACGACTATATTCCCTTCATCTACAGTATAAAATATAAAAGTCCTTCTTGCAAGCCCTAAAACCAAAAATTCTGTCAATGCCGCAAGGGCTAAAATAACGATAAAAAACAGCCTGCGTTTTACCGTGGAGGAGAGAAAATCGGCAATTGATCTAAAAACTGTGTTTATATGATCTTTCATTAATGTTCAAAAATACCAATAAAATTTGCTATCCCATTATACAGGGAATCGGTAAATTTAAGCAAGCCTTCTTCGCCGGTCATGTAAATGGCATCCTGCTGATTGGATACAAAACCAAGTTCTACAAGGACTGCCGGCATGCGGCTGTTTCTGACTACGAACCAATCGTTTGCTTTTCTGCCTCTGGAAGGCATATTACTGCCGAATGATTTATCAAGACCCGATAGTATAGAGTCCGCCAGCAGAATACTTTCCGTTGTGAATTCTTCTTCAAGCATGGCGTTTAGAATTGCGTGTACATCTGAAGAATAATTATGTTTGGATGAGTCTAAAAGTTTTCTGCGTTGTCCCGAAGTTATGTGCCAAACTTCATAGCCGCGCGCGGAAGAATTGGCGCTGTAGTTAGCGTGAATCGATATAAAAATTACAGCCTCGTTTTCTTTCACCGTAACGGCGTTGGCTTTTTCCGCCCGCTGATCAAGAGTAAGATATTTGTCGCTGTCTCTGGTCATTAAAATTCGTTTATCGGGATACGCGTTTGTCAGTCTGTCCCTTAAAGCCAATCCTGTTTTAAGAACGATATCTTTTTCGTATATTTGAGTGGTTTTCCCATTGACGCTTAAATTTCCTACCGCGCCTGAATCCTTTCCGCCGTGTCCCGGATCAATGATAATAACGGCTACGCGGAAACGTGACAAATCATTTTCGTACATTCGCGCGAATGTGTTTTTAAGTGTTGAAACAAAGTTATCGGGGAAGATTAAAGATCCGCTGTTGTTGTACGGCAGTGGGACGTTAAAAAGTTCGCGGTTGTCAAATACAAGATACCCTGTTTCGCCTTCTTTTGCCGCCGCGGAAAATGATCCGTAATGTTCGCCTAACTTAAAACTGCCGTCGCGGAATAACGGGTCCCAGCGGAATTGTACGGTTTCATTCGGGGATATGGTTTTTATCGCGCTTATAGTTTCATCAAGGGTGAGGGCATGGAGCGCGGTACATTGAAAAATTATATAAATAAAGAAGAGCGGTTTAAGTTTTTTGAAGTGGTTTTGAATCAATTTTTGCTCCCAAATTATCAATGTAGTAGACCGCGCCCTGATAAGAGCCGCGGATTAACGCAGTCCAGAAAGACCTGCCAAGCCTTACTATATTTTCGGCATTTTCTGAGGTTACTGGAATGGGAAAACCGGTTAATAAACGGACAATATTTAGGACTTCTTCCACAGTTCTGCCCATGTAGTCCTTTAAATTTGACGATGTAAAAGCCGGAAAAGGGTAAATTTGGGTAGTGGGGAGTTGACCGGCGTTTTCGTCCCGGGAAGGAAAGTCCGGTATATAAGAAAGGGCGATTTTTAATTCATCTGTCAATTGAAAGGCGTCAGGCGGGAAAACGGCGGTTGCCGACAAAAACGCCTTTGTTTCCGGATCTGCCGGATCAAGCCTGATTAAGATTGATTGGGCGGCGGTTTGTGCGGCTTGTATTGCGGTTTCCCTGTTTTCGGCGGAAGCGATGACATTGCCGCATTTTGTTACATTGTTTTCCGGAAAAGAGACTTTGCTGTCTTTCTCTATTCGCAGGAAAAAGTCGTTAACATAGTTTTGGGTTTTAGCTTTTTCTATACCTATAATTTCTTTTACGGTTCCCGGAATGGAGATAAAAGCCCTTTCCGCGCATGTCCATTTTTTAATAGGAGTAAGTCCTTCGGGTTTGCGTCCCATTGCCGCAAGAATAGCGCCCTTGATTGGCAGAGCGCCTGATGAATACGGGTATGTCCACCCCGACATATACCCGCCTGAAAGACGCGCCGCTATTTCCCCGATCATAGCCCCTTTGGCTGTCAGTTTAATGTCGCCCTTTGCGGCTCCTATGTTTTCTTTTCCGTCAAGTCCAAGAGCGTGAATTCCTGAGCGGAATGTGTCCAGAATTGCGGTTTGTTTTTCTTCTTCGATGACTGTCGGCATTGTATGTCCCATTTCGATAAAGTACGGCGGAAAGAAAATGTGCCTGTCCGCAAGACCGCAGATGGTTATTTCTCCGCGGTAAACAATCGCGTCTACGGAAAATTCCGGTCCTTCCATGTAACTTTCTAAAATAGCGCGTCCGGATCGTGAAAAGCCGATGGCGGTTTTTGCCGCATCGTTTAATTCTTCGGAGCTGTCAACACGGCGGCAGCCGCGGCTTCCCATGTTGTCTACGGGTTTTATAACGAGTGGGAAATTGAGTTTTGAAAGTTTAGATTTGGAAGTGAACGGTAAATCCGCTGATGTAATGGTTATGAAATCGGGAGAGGGCAGAGCGGCTTTTTTAAAACACTCGCGCATTCTTGATTTGTCTGAAGCGTTAAGAGCGGCTTCGTAAGGAATACCCGGAAGCCCTAATTTTTCCGCTACCCATGCTACATTGGCGGAGAAGTCAGTCCCCGCCGTCATTATTCCAATGCGGTCTGTTGTCCCCTGAATGGAGCGGGCAAACTTTTCTATGCCTTCTTTGTCTTTTAGATCGATTTGTTCAAATTGATCCGCCAGAGAAATGCAAGGCGCGGCGGAACTGCCGTCCAAAGCAATGGTATAGTACCCCAGCTCTTTAGCTATATTGATGACCGGTCCCTGCATGACGCCCGCGCCAAGGATTATTATTTTCTCTTTCATAAATTACTCTCCTAAATTTTTAAACACGAACAACAACAAGATATGTACTAAGAGTTCGTGGTGTTCGTGTGGTTCGTGGTTATTAATTCTTTTTTGCATATACCTCAAAAGTGTCTCCCAGACATAAAATTCTGCTGACAGTCATAAGCATCCTGTACAAGCGGCTTTTTTTGTTTGCGGCGAATTTTCCAATGAGCGGGAAACGTTCGGGATGGCAGCCGCTCATTGCTATTTTTTTTACTTTAAAGCCCGCGATAGCAAGCGCTTTTTTACACATTTTTGGCGACCAGATTGTAAAGTGATCGGCGGGACTGTTTTCCAAAAATTTGCGAAGCGATTTACGCCCGCTGACACCTGAAAATGAAGGCGTTGAAAACGCCAAAATTCCGCCGGGTTTTAACATTTTATTTATTTCGTCTAATACGGTAAGGCAGTCTGTAAAATGTTCGATAACGTACCATAATGTGACAACGTCGTAGAGTTGGGAATTGGGCGTGGAAAGCGGGTAATTAGGGAAAAAACCCTGAACTGCCGGGATACTAAGCGTTTCCTGCACATAACGCACAGCGTCCTCTGCCGGATCGATTCCAAACGGCAAAAACCCTTCGTCTTTTGCGGCAACAAGAAAAGGACCGTAAGCGCAGCCAATGTCAAGAAGGATGGGAGGATAACGGTTATTATTTGTATTTTTGCGGGACGATACTTGGGAAATAAGTCTAAGGCGGCGTTTTGCCATTGTAACAAGATTGGGAAAGTCTTCCAGATAGGTTTTGCCGTACTGTTTTTTATATGATTCAAAAAAGTACTCTTTCCCGTACTCGATTGGCGGCGGGTAGGTTCTGTCCATGTAGATTACACCGCACTTTGAACAATGTCGGTAAGTGCGGTCAGGGAAACGCGCCAGACTGTGTTTGTTTGTCTCTTTTCCGCAGACAGGACAGGCGCGGTTCACTTGCGGGGAGAATGAATTGATTAGGTTGGAAAGACTTTCTTCTTTTGATCCTAACCACGAACTACACGAACACCACGAACTTTTTGTCCGAAATCTTGTCGCTGTTCGTGTTGGTTCGTGTTGGTTCGTGGTAAAAATTTTAATTTGATTTATATCCTGAAAACCTGCCGCCCTTGCGATTTTTTTGTGGTAGGGAGTAGGATGATCAAGGAAAACTCTTACACCGGCGCATAACGCTTCGTAAGCTGTGATACCGTAATGAGTTATTACGATGTCGTATTCGTAAAAATGATCCGCCAAGTTTGGGATGGAGTCTAAAACTTTTACATTGCCCGGTATTGGAGTCTTTGAATTATTTAAGCCGCCTTTCAGCAGGGTAATTTCAGCTTCTTTTAAATTCAGTTGGGCAATTTTTTTTATTGCTGAGAGTCCAAGATTTGCGGCGTCTTCCTGTCCAAAAGTGATTAAAATTTTTAAATTTGATTTTTTTGATTCCTGTTCGCTCTTTCTTTTTTGAGGCATGTCCTGTAAACAGCAGGAAGTAATATTTGCGGATGGTTTTTCAAAGTCTTCGGGAATCAGTATGTCTATAAGGAAATCAAAATAATCGCGATAGCCGCCGCCTTCGTCTATGCCGATTACAGGCGCTGTTTTTTTCCAGCGCAGAAGCTCGTCATGCGGAGTTTGATAACGATCTAAAACGATAAGTCCAAAAGGGCGGTTGATTTGGTTTTTGTTTAGTATCCGGGACGCATCAAAATTTTTTATTTGCAGAAGATTGTTTATTTTTTCAGTTTTTTCCTGTAAGTAAAGATATGCTTCGCGTCTCGCGGAACGTAAATCGTTTGTTAGTGAAATACATCTGTTTAAATGACCGCCGCCGCGTCCTTCTTCACAGCATGGAACAATCAATATCGATGTTTGGTTCATTTATTAAATATTTTCGCATATTTTTTTATTATTGTCTCTCCGTTGTGCTTGTCCGGCTCGCTTTTTAAAGCGGCGTACAGTTTTTCCGCGCGGTCAAAATCTTCCTGAGTGTCAACGGTAAGGCGGATGTCGGGATAATGCCAGCGGGCAGGAGCGGTAGGGCGGTGAAGGATAAACAGTTCAGGGTGATTGTATAAATACGGGCAAACATGCTCGCGCTCAGGTTGAAGTTTTGCTTGCTCGCAGGCGCGAAGGAGAGCGGAAGCGGCGACTGATTCAACGCCCGCGCCGTAGGGAAGTTCTGTGTAACCTGCGTAATCGGCTTTTTGAGAGACGGCTTCATCGTTAAGCGAAGCGGCGGCGTCGGCGAATACAAACGGATTGTCGCCTGTCGCTCTGATTACTCTGTCTATTGAATATTTGCGGATTGCAAGGCAGTAACGCTCAAGAACATCGTCTTTGGGTCCCGCAAATATTTGAAAACCCGCTTCCCGCGCGATAGGCGAAAAAGAAGAAATCGAATCTTCGGGACAGGCTAGTATTCTGATATCGGCGGGTACTTGGTTTAAAGCTTCCATTACGCGGAATATTAGGGGTTTGCCGTCAAGTAAAAGTAGGCTTTTCCCGGGCAGTCTTGTAGAATCAATTCTCGCCTGTAGTACAATGGCTGTCAATTATGCCTCGTTTTTTCTGACGATGAATCCCAGCGGTTTGTTACTTCCCGCGCGTCGCATTTCCATCTGAATTTGTTTTTTACAACCCATTTTCTACATTCTTTGAATTCTTCCCATGAGGAAAAAAGATCGTCTGAGGATTTAAACAGATAAGAAGAAAAACGATAAAACGGAAAATAGGCGTAATCGTTTTTAAATACCGGAGCAAGATTTTTCATGTAAAACCGTCTGTAGTTTTCATCTACGGTAAAGTTCTCCGTCGGCAATTCTCCATTATACGAAAGTTTTAAGTGAAGGCTGAGCGCGATTTCTTCTCCCCAAAGACTTGCTCTAAAGCCAAAATCCATTAACTGCCAAAATGTGTTGCTTAACGTTATGTCAAATCCGCCTATGTTAATAAAACGCTTTCTGTCATAAATACCGGCACCGTCAAAGGGGTACAGGCTTAATTCGTCTTCGTTCTGCGGTTCCAGAAAGGCGGGAGTCATTTTTCTGCGCTGAGTCATAGGAACTACAATAGTAGGTAATACTTCGTATTTTGAATTCATCATTAGGGGTACTGTGCAAAGTCTTTTAAAACCGCCTTTGTTCTCAAAATGGTCTTTATCTTCGTGTTCGATACTTAAACGTTCCGCCATTCGTTTTGCGGTTCCGCCCGCGACTATTTTCATATCGCTGCAGAAAACATAAAAAAGAGGACTTTTAATATCGGAAGCGGCAAGGTTTATCTGCTCGCCTAAGTTCAATTCTTTTTCGGGCAGAATGAAACGTACAAACGGGAAACGCCCTGAAAGGTCTTCGATGTCGTAATGGGGAGCGCAGGACTCTATGGAAATGATATTGTCAAAGCCGGTTTTTTCCAACTCTGAAAAAAACGTTCTGTTTTGATACTGCCCGGGACGGTTTAAAACAACGGCGGAAATTCCGGCGGACGCAATACGCTCTTTACCGCCGACAGCAGTATAGGGAATGATTGTTTCGTTAAAAATTGTAGGTATAGTATTCATCGCACCCCGCGCAAAGTCCAGTGTAATTTTTCATGCATTGTTCCTTGTAGTATTTATCCCCGTTTTGCCAGATAGTTTCAAGTGAGTCCGCAAATACGTTTCCAAGTATATCCTTTTTTTCACCCTTTAATACCGAAAGATTTTCTCTGCACAGGGGGACGTCTCCGTTTATCAAGATGGGTAAATCCCTCATAATATGCCAGCAGGATTGTCGGATAACGGGAGAAATGTCGGAAGCCTGTTTTTTCTCCAGAACGCCGCAGAAATCATCGTACTTTTGAATAATAATGTTTTTTTCGCTTTTTGGAGCCGCTGTTTTCCAGTAACGGTAAAATTTTTCCGTATCGTCCTCAGAGCCTTTTACGCGCACCGCCTGTACATAGCTGTCGTTTGGAAACAGCGAAAAAAGTTTTTTGACAAAAGTTTCCGCCTCGGCAAAACCCGCGCCCCGCAGTTCCGTGTAGCGTTGAGGATCGCAAGTATCCATGGAGATAATCCACGATAAGGGCGGCAGAGCGTTTTTTCTTACACCTGCGCTTTTTCCCAAACTTGTGCAAACTTCGGCGCATTTTTCAACTTCATCGTTTTTCCAGCCAAGACCTGAATTTTCGATAATCAAGGCTAATTCGGGGCGGGAGATAACTTCTTCTATAAGTTTTATTTTATCCGGGTGAAGGCTTAATTCGCCCCAGAGCGAGAGATCGATTACCGCGTCGCCTGAAAAGGCGATTATTTTATCCAACAGCAATTTAAATTTATCGCTGTCCATAAAATCTTTTCGCCCCGTGTCGGTAAATTGGGGATAGGGGCAGATTGCGCATTTTTGAGGACAGCCGCCGTAAACTTGAATAGGGTAGAAGGCGGGCAGTGTTCTTAATATTTGCGGTTGTTTTTCTACTATGCTTTCCACTTCGTCGGCGGAAGGGAGCTTGCCGTTGGCGGCGGCGATAAAATTTTTAAGAAGCGATAGATTGCGCTTTGTGTCCGCGCACAAGTTGATTCTGTGACTGCGCAAGTCTACGGCGGAAATTTCGGTTTCGATGTCAAAGGCGTTTATGTCTTTTTGGAGTACGGAAAAAATAATATCTTTTTCTATTTGCCCGTCGTCTTCGCCTAAGATTTTTGCTAAAATGCCCGCTGTTCCCGGGGAAAGGATTTCGGGCGCAAGACCGAAGGGAAAACCGTCGGCGTATGAATACTCCGCTTTTCCTTGTACGTGTCTTTCGGCGACTTTGTCCGCGAGGACAGGGTCAAGGAAAGGGCAGTCTGCGAAGGCAAAAAATGTAAAGTCAAAGCCTGCCTGAAGCTCGCTGATTTTTTCTAAAAGACTGCGTTTAGTCCAGAAGTCTTTTTTTTCTACCTGAATGTCCGTAATACCGGGAAAATCCGCCTCTGTGCGGGCAAGAAGAACAGTCTTCCCAACGCCGGGGAACTTTTTCGCCTGCTCTACGGAGAGTTGAACGGTATTTTTTCCGTCAAAAACAGGCTCAAACGCGCAGCCGGATAAATTACCGGCGTATAAAATTGAAAGGGTATTCATACTTTTCCATTATCGGCGTAAAAATGGGGACTAATACAGAAGAATTTACCACGAACCAAAGAGGGAAGAATTTAACCACGAACCACACGAACACTCACGAACCTAGAAAGCGGTGAGATTTGCTGCAAATATGCACGTGGTAGAAAGAGAGGGAGTGGTAGATTTCTTTCCTCTTCGGTTCGGTTCGTGGTAAAAAAATCTTTCAAAAATTTTCAATTTCTGTCAAGCAAAACGCCAAGTTCAACCCATATAGGGTATGTAGTTTTTAAAAAATCGTCTTGGGGCGATCAACTACAAATCTTATATTTGGAGGCATTTTCATGGAAAATGTTAACGAAAAACACAAGGACACGGTTTTTACTTTTCTTTTCAGTAACCCCGACTTATTGAGGGAACTCTATTCGGCGATAGAGGGAATCACTCTACCGCCGGACGTACCCATCGACATTAACACTCTTTCAGATGTTCTTTTCAGGACGCAGAGAAACGACATTTCGTTTCTTATCAACAACCGGCTTATTGTTTTGATTGAACACCAGTCAACTATCAACAATAATATGCCGCTCAGGTTTATGATGTATTCTGCGAAACTGTATCAGGGAATGGTAGACCCGCAAGACAAGTTTAAAAGAAAGATGGAAAAAATCCCTAAGCCTGAATTTATCGTCTTGTACAACGGCGAGGACAACTACCCCGACTACAAGGAATTAAGGCTGTCCGACTCTTTTATTCAGGCTGATATAAAGATTGATTTACCGCTGGAACTTGTGGTACAGGTATATAACATCAATAAGGGGCGGAATCAGGAAATCTTGAGCAAATGCCGGACGCTTGAAAATTACAGCCGATTTATAGACAAGATACGTGAGTACCAAAAAGAGTATAAATGGAAGTATAAGGAGAAGAAAGAAATACTTGATAAATCATTCAGATCTGCGATAAAATATTGTATAAAGAACAATATACTAAAGGACTTTTTAAGAAAACATGGTTCGGAGGTAATAAATATGCTGTATGCCGAGTATGATCCGGAAGTGGAAATGAGAGTCGTCCGCGAGGAAGCGCTTGAGGAGGGACGCGAAGAAGGTCTTAAAGAAGGACGCGAAGAAATTCTGAAACTTTTTGAACAAGGATTGTCAGTCGAAGAAATAAAAGAGCGGATTAATTAGTTCGGCGTTTGCCGCTTTCGGGGTTGCCTACGAACAGATTTTTTATCAAAAAAATGGTGTAACGGTGTTACCTGCCAATCATGAGTGATCAGGTACATCGCCGTTACACCGACATTTATCCCTTAATCTCCGGACGAAAACGCCATTTTACCACCCGCGCCCACTGCGACAAACCTGTTATTGTCATAGGCGATTCCACTGATGTTTCCTTTATAGGTCACGTATCTATAGATATATTCAAATATTGTACCGGTATTTACGGCTATCCATGTTACTCCGTTATCATACGAATACGCCATTTTACCGTTACCGCCACCTGCGACAAATGTGCCGTTGCCAAAAGCGATTGCGCTGATCCCGTCTGTGCCGAATGTGCTGTTCGTTACGGCTGTCCATGTTACGCCGTCCGTTGAAGTCGCCATTTTGCCGTTACTGCCACCTGCGACAAACTTGCCGTTGCCATAAGCAATTGCGCCGATATTGCTTGTACCGAATGTGCTGTCCGTTACGGGTGTCCATGTTACGCCGTCTGGCGAATATGCCATTTTGCCTTGACTTGCCCCAACCAAAAACTTATTATTCCCGTATGTGATTGCTAGGATGGCATTACCACTTAAATCAGAACCGGAAGTAGCACTTGTTAAGAATATAAAGTCCGATGTGCCTTTCTTATACGCCATTCTGCTGCTATTACCGACTGCGACAAACGTGCCGTTGCCATAAGCGATTGCGTTGATAGTGCTTGTATTATCTTCACCAGGGCGTGGGAAACTGCTATATTCGGGACCAAATTTTATGCCGTCAGATGAACTTGTCATTTTGTGATAGTTTGCTCCGGCGAAAAATTTGTTATCGCCATAAGCTATGCATAAGATGTTATTGTTACTACCCGTTACATAACTGCTTGTCCCGGCTGTCCATACTATGCCATTTGCCGAATATGCCACTTTGCTTTCATTGCCTACGGCGACAAATCTGTTATTGCCATAGGTGATTGCGTTGATGTTGCTTGTGCCGAATGTGCTTGTTCCGGCGCCTTCTCCCGTCGGTATTGCTGTCCATGCAGTAGGCTTGACGCCTGTACCTATTACAATAACGGGTTGGCTTGTTTTTTGGATGTATCCTTCCGTACCAATTGTTATAGTGTAAACTCCCGCCTGAGTCGGCGTGTACTTGCTGGAATTCGTTCCGACATTAGTATCATCTCTTTTCCATTGGTAGGTTACAGTTTCGCTTCCCGTATATGTTGAGGTCAGTTCCGTGTTAATGGGAACGCCGCTATTCTGGTTGATTGTGATATTACCGCTCAATGTGCTCACAGTAAAGGCGGCGCTGGTCTTGGTAACATATCCTGCCGTGCTAATTGTTACGGTGTAGTTTCCAGCCGTTGTCGGATTATATTTATTTGGGTTTGTCGTTGTAGCAGCGCCTATATTACTTCCGTCTTTTTTCCATTGGAAACTTACGGTTTCTGATCCGCTATAAGTTGCGATTAATTCCGTGTTGACAGTAGCGGTTGATTGGTTGATATTGATTGTCCCGCTTAGTGTAGAAATAGAAAAGTTTGTACCCGATGAATACGCCATTTTCCCGTTATAGCCACCTGCGACAAACTTGCCGTCATCGTATGCGATTGCGTTGATGCTACTCATGAATATACTGACATTTACATTCATCCAGTTTACGCCGTCCGTTGAAACCGCAATTTTGCCGCTATCTCCACCTGCGACAAACTTGCCATTGCCATAGGTAATTGCATAGATTCTGCTATCGCCGAATGTGCTGTCCGCTACGGCTGTCCATGTTATGCCTTTATCAGACGAATATGCCATTTTTCCGACCGTGTCACCTGCGACAAACTTGCCGTTGCCGTATGCGATTGCATTGATGAAGTTATAAGTGCCTGTTCCTAATGCGCTGTTTGTTACGGCTGTCCATGTTAAGCCATTGTCAGACGAATACGCCATATTGCGATTATCGCCACCTGCGACAAACGTGCCATTACCATAAGCGATTGCGGTGATGGTGATGCTACTTGCGAATTTACTGTCCGCTACGGCTGTCCATGTTACGCCGTCTGTTGAAGTCGCCATTTTGCCGCTTCTGCCACCCGCGACAAACTTGCCGTTGCCATAAGCGATTGCATTGATCATGCTGAATCCGAATGTGCTGTCCGCTACAGCTGTCCATGTTACTCCATTATCAGACGAATACGCAATTTTGCCGCTATCTCCAACTGCGACTAACTTGCCGTTGCCGTATGCGATTGCGCTGATATTGCTGCTTGTACCGAATGTGCTATCCGCTACTGCTGTCCATGTTACTCCATCTGTTGAAGTCGCCATTTTGCCGTTTTCGCCACCTGCGACAAACTCGCCGCCTCCATAAACGATTGCCCCGATGCTATTTGTGCCAAATGCGCTGTCCGCTACAACTGTCCATTCAGTTGGTTCATTTACCCCGCCTGTTTCACCGCCTGTTTCACTGCCGCTTGTTACGGTAACCGGTGCGCTGGTCTTGGAATTATATCCTGTCAAGCTCACTGTTACAGAGTAATTACCCGTCCCTGTCGGCGTATACTTGTTTGGGTTTGCCGTTGTTGCCGTGCCGATATTGATTCCGTCTTTTTTCCACTGGAAACTCACACTTTCTGACCCGCTGTAGGTTGCGGTTAATTCCTTGTTGACTGTAGCGGTTGAAGGGCTTATTGTGACAGTTCCGCTCAATGTAGAAAGGGACGGATCGTTTACGTCAACGGAGCACTCGGCTTTTTTACCTTTGTCTGCGGTAGTAACAATTATTGTCGCCGAACCTGCGGCAACTGCGGTAACAACGCCATTTGAAACAGTTGCCACCGCCGCGTTGCTTGTTGACCATTTTACCGCTTTGTTTGTCGCGTTATCGGGCGCAACCGTTGCGGTAAGCGTTTCCGTACCTTCCACATTCAGGGAAATACTGCTTTTATTAAGCGTTACTCCTGTAACATGTACGGTTGTTGCTCCGTCATTTCCGTCACCTTCTCCACCGCAAAACGTGAAAGAAAAGCCGATTATTGCCATGAGTGTAATAATTCCCAATGGTTTGAATAATTTTTTCATAAAAAACTCCTTATAATTTGATTTATAAAAAAGCCGCTGTCTAAATCGACAGACGGCATTTTACCAAAATAAAAACATACTGATTGGAAAAAAATATTAAAAAGAGAAGTGATATATACTATTGGATTATTGACACGGTTTAGACGGTTATGTGTATAATTGACTGTTGACTGTTGACTGTTGACTGTTGACTGTTGACTGTTGACTGTTGACTGTTGACTGTTGACTGTTGACTGTTGACTGTTGACTGTTGACTGTTGACTGTTGACTGTTGACTGTTGACTTGATCACTGCAAAAAATGCCGTTGGCATTTTTTGCGTTGGGGTTTGCGGAATTAAGTTTAAATGGGCGGTTTTGCTCATAATAATCAATATATCGCAGTATGGTAATTTATTTAGGTTCATTGTAATTAAATTATCATATTTTTATATAAATTACAAGTATTTTGTATATTTTTTTTTCATTGGTTCGTGTTGGTTCGTGTGGTTCGTGGTAAAATTTCTTCTCTCTACTGATTACCCAGCAATTTAATACGCGCAAAAACATAATCAAGTTTGTTGTAATTCAACACAGCCTTGTTATACGGTCTTCCGGGAATTTTTACAATGTCGTAACCGCCGCGTGTGATGAATTTCCTGCTTTTCCCCTCGGTGAACCAGTATACAAGGGCGATGTCTTTGTTTGTCATTTCTATGGCGGTTAACCCCTTCTTTCCAATGGCGCACCCTGAATTAAACAGACAGGGGACGGGTAATTCGTCCCCGTAGAGGCTTTGGCGCAGTACGTCGCGGCGTTCTTTTTGTTTTAGTTTACCTAACTCTTTCCGCAGGGCGTTAACTTCGTTTTCTATACGCTTGCGGTCTTCCCCGATTGAGGCGGGATAATCTCTGCAAAGTCTTTCAATCTCGAATTTGATATAGTCAAAACGTCCCAAGGATTCAAAGAGAGCGCGGTGGGTATGCCCGATTATTGACAGGCAATGATTTTTTATGGAAAAAGCGTAAGCCTTTTTTTCGATTTTAAAACGCTTAAAGGGGCTTCGGGAGTCTGTTATATTTTTAATGCCGAAAGGTTTCAGGAAAAAACGAACAAATAACCCAATTATCCAGTTGAAATTACTGTAAATTGGCGATAACTGATGACCGTGGTAGACATAAGCCGGTATTGTTCCGGTTTCAATCTTTATTGCGGTATGGATTGGGTACGGGTAGGCTGTGTTTCGTAAAAAAATAAGCTGTTCATCGTGGTTGCCTATGATTCTGTAGAGCCTGTTTGCGCGGGAAAAAAGATTGAAAACCCTGTAAAGCCCAGCCCATTTTTCTCTTACATAATCAAGTGAATAGCGCTGTAATTCTTCAATATCGCCGTTAAGAACCAGAATCCATCCGTTTTTATAATAATAATCTTCCAGAATAGACGTAAGCATTTCCCCGTTATGGGCAAGATCGTCTCTTGAGCCTGTTCCCATGTGGAGATCGCTTATAATCAGTATTTTTCCGCCGCCGGAAATATCAAGAATGGAATCCTTTGGGAATTCATCGCTGGAAAGACGATTGATAAAAAATCTATCGGGCATTGGGCCATCAAGGACTTGAACCTCGGACCAAAAGATTATGAGTCTTCTGCTCTAACCAACTGAGCTAATGGCCCCCGTCTTTATTTTTTATAAAAATAAGCGAAAAATGTCAAGTACGCCGGTGTTTTGTACAAATGAACTATAGCCGGTCGGATATCGAAACTCTTCTTGTTTTTTTTTCTCCTATATGGTAGATATTATGAATCAAAGGAGATAGAAATAATGAAATTTTCAAAAGGATACAGAGTTTTTTATGTATTATTTATTTTAGTTATATTTAGTATAGGACTGATGTATACAACATGTAAAAAAAAGGAAGGAAACGTTTTAGGAACATCTTTTGAGGAGGATGGCTTATACAGGCCGGAGCGGACGCCGGTATTAAATAAAATTACCCCGATAAATGAGAAACCAAAATTACCGTTCAGCGCCAAAGCCCATAGTAAATATCTGAACGACCCAACTGCGTTTGAATATATTCCCGACGGCGGTATTCCAAGCGGTCCTACCGCGGTTGTAGGAAGCGATGTCTGTTATTTTTATCCTGTAACGAGCGTTTCTTTATTAGAAGATTTAGATAGATTACCCGGTGGTGAAAAAATTCCTTTTGCGACAATTATCTCTCTTGGAGACAGACTTGAATGCGCAAATGCGGAATATGATGATTTGTTTACTTTTCAGGACAATTATAACTATTTTTACAAGACAATATGGAATGGAAATGAAGGCATTGTATTTGGGGCGGATCTGTACGGTATTGGCTATTCCAACGAGGAAAACAGGATAAATGCCGTTCTGTATAAAGACAACGGATATTTCGGTAATTTTTATCCCGTTACCGGTTACGACGCTATCAGAACGGATATTCAAAAAGAACTGGAAACAAACGGTTTGGCTTTTCAGGAAGTAAATAAATCGGAATACCGCCTGAGCATTGAAAGACCGGACGATATGCTGAGTCTTTACATGGATATAGGCAGAGTAACTCCCGTTTTTGTTACCACCGATCTTGCCGCCCACGCGAATCATTTAGTGTTTGACAAACTGCTTCAGTATTGTGAGGAGGAATATTTTTTCCCCCAACTGTTTACAGTAGTAAACGCGTATATTAAAACAATTGAACAGAAAAAAGGGCAAATCCCCGACGCCGTGTACAATACAAGTCTTCTTTATTTCCAAACGGCGCATGCTTTATTGTCTTTGGCTCCCAAAAAAGTCGAGGAAGATGATTATCAAAAAACCATTACGTACAATGATGTTGACGCCGCTCAGGTACTCCGTAATTATCCCGAACAGGTAGTAAAAGAAGTTGAACAAATTAATAAAGCGTCGGGAGAGTATTCGGTAGTTTTATCCGGCATGAAACAAGATTATTCCCAATATAAAGTAAGGGGTCATTATGATAAAAACGGAGTGCTTGGCGCATACTTCCGCGCGCTTATGTGGTTCGGCAAAGTCAATTTTAATCTTGGCGGCGAAGACGCCAATGTTAGAGAGAAAGCAAAACAATATGCTCCTGTGGCTCTTTTTATTACCGACATAACGGAAAATTCCCCCGAAATAAAAAAAATCTGGCAGTCTCTTTTTGATCCCATTACGGAACTTATAGGCATATCGGATGATATTAGTTTTTATGAACTTGCTCCGCTTTGGAATAAAATCAAAGGAGCAGGTTTTGCCGGGTGGTATAAGAATTCCGCAAAACTTGAAACTTTTATTTCAAAAGAATACAAAGAACTGCGTACTCCCGCAATTTCCGGTTATGCTTTATTCGAAGAAAACGAAGGAATCGCTGATGTTGGGAAAAAAGGAGAACTCCTTCCCCCGGTAGGATGGCGGCTGTTCGGTCAGCGTTATACTCTGGACAGCGATATCCATACTAAAGTGTCGGCTCCAAGAATTGAGAAACGTAAAATGGTACAGGGACTTGATATCATGAAAGTTTTCGGTTCAAAAACCGCAGACAGGCTGTTAAAGGAAAGCGATTATCCAAAGTATCCCGGAGATAAACAACCCGGATTTGAAAAGGTATTGAATTCGATACAGCAAAACATGGCAAAAACAAAAGACGATTTTTGGTTTTCGACATATTATTCAAACGTCTTATTCCAGATAAAAACTCTGGCGCTTTTTGAAAACGGAGCGGGTTTTTATTTTACGGAAAAACCCGGCTGGAATTTAAAGGCAATGAACTCCGCTCACGGAACATGGGCGGAACTCAGGCATGATACGATTCTTTATGTAAAACAAAGTTACGCCGAAATGTCAGGAGGGGGTCCGGATATAACGTACAGAACTAAACCTCTTCCGGAGCCGATTCATTATATTGAGCCTAATGTGCCGTTCTGGATTACTTCCGCTATAGGAATTCAAAAGTTATACGCGGTATTGGATAAATATAATTTTCTGGACGGGAAATCAGCTCAGGTTTTGGCAGGTCTCCATGATATATTTGTAAAAGCTCTGGAAATTTCCAAACAGGAAGCGGAAGACAAAGAAATTCCCGCCGCCGACCTTGCATGGATTAAAAATGTTCCATATCAACTGTCCCGCCTTGTGATAGCTCTTTTATCAAGCGGAGGCATGTGGGTAGACGATCCGGATTCACTGCGCATGGCGCTGGTGGCGGATGTATTTACCAACGCGGAGGACGGAATAATATTAGAAACCGCCGTAGGTATTCCATACCGTCTTTATATCCCACTGAACGATAAACAGGGCGGAAAGCGGATAGTAATAGGTTACAGTTTCAGCTATTACGAATTCATTCATTCCATGTCGGATAGGCTTAATAATACTCAGTGGAAAGCCGTTGTGTATAAAGACAACCCCGACACGAAAAACTATCTTCCTTTCTGGATGCAAGGAAAAGTTACTCAGGCGAAATAGGGTTTGTTGCTTAAGCGCGCGTTTATTCTGATTTTTCTTGTTCTTTCCTGTTGCGGGAAAGAACCGCCTGTATACCACACATGGCAATCTCAAAAGGAGATGAAATACGGAGAGCCGATTCACCCTCCGTCCGAAGAACTCCCGCCGCCTGAATTTTTCCCGTGGGCGGGAACCGTAAGCCATCATCTTCTTACCCATGATTATATTGATTCGTGGTTTTCGCGCCTTGCGCAAATGAGACAGGTGCGTTGTTTTTACATTTTATGCCCGTCGCATTTTGGTCTTTCAACAGAGCCTTATTCGTTAACCGACGGTTCATGGGCAAGCGATTTTGGCTTTGTTAAGTCAGACAAGAAAAATGTACGCAAACTTAAGAAGTCGCTGAATGTTGGTTTAGACCAAAGAGTTTTCGATGTTGAGCATGGCGCGTCAGTATTAATGCCGTATATTAAAAAATATTTTCCCAAAGCGTTGGTAGTTGTAATTGCCTACGAAGGTGAGGCTCCGGTGAATGTTCCAAAAAGCGCTCTGCTTGCTGACGCTCTGGAAAGTTTTTTTGATGAAAAGGGAAAGCAAAAGAATTTTTTATTAATATCGACCGACTTTTCCCATCACGGCAATCTCGAAGTAACAGAAAAAAGGGATAGCAATTCACTGCGGTATTTAAAGAATCCCGCTGATACTTCATGGTACATGGTAGGCTGCGATAACGCCCCGGGAATTTTTGTCCTTGATCGTCTTGGGAAAAAAAATCTGGAGTCTTTTATACTTTACCATACCAATTCATGGGAGATCTCAAATGAGTGGGAGCATGATGTTACAAGCTATTTTTTTGTGTATTTCGGAGATAAAAAACAATAATCTTTTACCACGAACCACACGAACATCACGAACTTTTAGTACACATCTTGCCGCTGTTCGTGTTGGTTCGTGTGGTTCGTGGTAAATTCTTTTTTTATTAATTTACCAGCGGCTCTACAATCCAAATCGCCGGGCTTCGCCGCCATATGAGGTTTTTATTTTCATTCCAGGCGTTTTTATCTAACCCGGCTTTAACGCAGATTTTTTCCAGAAAGTCTTTTTTTGAATAGCGCCTTTGTACTGCAAGCGACGCCTGAAGGATTGTATTGTCAAAGCCGTCGGCAAGCCAAAGATTGTGACTGCCGGGAACAAAGTCCTCAGGTGCGGACATATCTTCCCATTCGCCGAAGATAAGCAGTTCCACCAGCGTATTCCGCGCTTCTTCGGGGCGAAGCGGCTCATAACGGGGGTCGTTTAGGGCTTGCGCGGCGCAGAACGCGGCAAAGAGATTCATGTCGCCTGAATTTTTATACCACGCAAGACAGCCGCGATCTTTTCCATCAACAATAAGGCGGACTGCTAAACCTTCGTTAGTACCAAGCGGAGGCAAAGGCGGCGTCTGCCCGTCATTCCAAACTTGGAAAATGCTCTCTCTTGCGGACTTAAGAATATTCCTTAACCTGTCCGTGTCATAAGATTCCCGAAGTTTTGTGTTTATAGTTGTTTTTTGGTCGGATGGATTGCAGGAAATGAGTAAGACCAATGCCCCAAAAAGAAATAATCCGCATTTACGCATAGCGGTTATTTAAAAATCCTCATTATATTTTAAATAATAGCCTAAGAAAACAACAACAGTCAATGTAATTGCGTAAAAATATAGATGATACTACCAATTTTGCCTAAAATTTTGTATAATTATAATATGATAAACCCTGTCGCGCCTGTAAAAAAAGCATTTTATAATCTGGGTTTTTTTGCCAGAACACTTAAAGGAGCCGTTAATTTTATACGATATTCGCGGGCTTCTTTTAAAATTCTTATAATGCAGATTCTTTTTACATTCGTTTACGCTATGGGAATTACAACACTTCTTGCCCTGGCAATCGGCGCGGCGGTGAATATTATCGGCATACCGTTTCTTACCATGCTTAATCAGCAACAGTTGATTTATACGCTTTTAATTATAATTGTTACAAGGGAATTGGGTCCCCTTTTAACCGCTTTTATTGTTATCGCGCGTTCGGCGACCGCTATTGCTACGGAAATCGCCGGAATGGTTATTTCTCATGAGGTTGAAGCCTACATTTCAGTCGGAATAGACCCCATTGAACATCTTGCAGTTCCAAGGTTTTTGGGTGTTACTATTTCGCTTGTATTGATGAATATTTATTTTTCCGTTTTTGGGCTTGCCGGCTCCTATATCGTTACAAAAATATTCAGCTCAACGCCGATGGATTACTATTTTACAAGCTTATTGCAGCATTTGAATATCAATGATATTCTTCTTTCTTTGTTAAAGAGCGTTGTTTTTGGAGCGATCATATCTATGGATGCCGTAATTGAAGGTTTTTCCGTCGAAAGGGCGAGTACCGAGGTTCCGGTTGCGGGTTTACGCGCTGTCAGCGGCGCTTTTGCGCTGTGTATAGTGGTAAATGTAATTATTTCAGCTTTATTTTATGTTGTGTTGGCGTAATGGAAAAGATTATTGAATTAAGAGGTATAAGTTTCTCTGACAATGACGACAGGAGAATACTTCAGGAGATTTCCATTGAATTTCCTATAGGGAAAACCACAGCTATTGTAGGACCGTCAGGCGGCGGAAAAAGCACCGTGTTAAAAGTTTCCGCCGGGCTTCTTCAACCGAATAATGGGGAGGTTTTGTACCACGGAAAGAATATCGCGCTTATGACCCGAAGCGAGACCCTTGACTTCCGGCGGGAAGCGGCATTCGTTTTTCAGGATTCGGCGCTTTGGGCAAATATGGATCTGTTTCAGGCGCTGGAACTTCCATTAAAAATACATTTTCCGAATATGACAAAAAAACAGCGTCAGGAGCGCATAAATGAGGTAACCGCGCAAGCCGGCTACAGAAAGGAGTTAAATGTCCGCCCTTCAAGGCTTTCCATGGGCGAGCAGAAATTAATAGCCTTTGCGCGCGCAATGTTGTGCGATCCGTCCATTCTTTTTCTTGACGAATGGACTGAATCGCTGGATGAAAACTCCGCCGATATACTTATTAACCTTGTAAGAAAGAAACAAAGGGAAAGCGCCACGATTTTATTTGTGAGCCATGATATGAGGATTATAATGGATTTAGCCGATTTTGTAGTAATAGTAGCTGATGGTAAAGTAACCAGAAACGCGCCAAAAGATTTAATAATAAGCGATTTATTGCTTAATGATTTTGTTAAAATAGGGATAGCGTCATGAAATTTTCAATACGGTTTGCGGATCAAATTGTAGGTACTCTTGTAGTGCTTGCGCTGGCGATTTTGGTTTTTATCGTTTTTATGATAGGTAAAAATCAGCGCTGGTTTGTAAAAGACAGCAGTTATAAGGCTTATTTTGCGTCCGCTTCGGGAATAAGCCCTAATATGGCGGTTCAGTACAAAGGCTTTACCATAGGTCATGTTAAAAAGCTTTCACTTTCTCATGATAGCGTAGAAGGGGATCGCGTGGAAATAATTTTTTCTATTTTTGAAGAATACGCAGACAGGGTTACCGAAGGCTCTTTAGTTGAAAGAATGGAAAGCCCAATCGGTCTTGGAAGTTCATTTAATTTTTATCCGGGTAAGGGCTCAAAACTTTCTGAAGGAAGCGAAATTCCGGTAGTAAATTCCCCAAAGGCAAGAGAATTAATATCAAGAAAGTTGGCTGATGAACCAAAATCAAACGACAGCATAGGCAATATTGTAAGTCAGATTAACTCGATACTTGAAACCGTTAACAAAGCGCTTGTAAATTCAGAGGGAGATCCTGTTCTTGGACAGATTGTAACCAATGTAGAGGAAACTACAGCAAGCCTTAGCACATTAGCCGATGATCTTTCCGGTCAGTTAAAGCCTTTAATAGACGATCTTGAATTGTTTACAAAAAGAGTTTCCGACCCAAAAGGCGCCGTTATGGGTATTCTTGACGGACAAGGACCTTTATATGAAAGTGTTAATTCGCTTGCCGGTATAATTGATAACCTTAACAAAACAAGCCAGTTTATTCCCGCACAGCTTCCTCAAGTTGCCGTAGCCGTAAATGAACTTAATATAGTTCTTAAACAAGTTCAGGATGTATTAACGTCGATTGCCAACAACCCGCTTTTAAAGAACGGCATACCTGAACAGAATGAAACCGGTCCTGCCGGCGCGAATCCAAGAAACCAAAAGTTTTAACCGGGGGAAAGAATGAAAAAAGTTATCGGCGTTTTTATTTTGATAATTCTCGGTTTTGGCTCTTGTTCAACAGCGCCTAAAAATCAAGGTGATATTAATGTTTTACGAAAATCCGTGGAAATAGGATTGGAGTCCGCCAATAGGGAAGCGGGAAAGGGTAATTTTGCCAACGCTCAGAATTTATTAATAGAGTATAAAAAGCAGGCGATTCTTGCGGATGATCCTTCGCTGATAATAAGAGTTTGTCTGTCTTACGGGAATGTTTTGCTATCCATGGGAAAAACAAATGAGGCTTATGCCGAGTGGGAGCAGGCTGTCGCGGAAGCTCAAAAATCGGGGGATAAGGAGCTTTTATCCGTAACAAAGATTTTTAAAGCAAGGGGGGATCTGCTTTCGGAAAAAGTTACCGCTCAATCCGCGCTGGACGAAGTAAACAGGGAAATAGCCAATGTAAAAACAAATAAGCTCTATATTGCTTATTCATGGCAGACGAAAGGTCTCGCCCAGAGAGCTTTAGGCTCATATACCGAAGCTGAAGCTTCAATAAAGAAAAGTTTGGAAATTCATGAAAAAGAAAAAGCTATTGCAAATGCGTCTTTTGACTGGTACACTATTGCATCTATACGATCTATTGCGGGAAATACATCAGGAGCGTTACAGGCTTTGGAATCGGCAATAGCGCTAGATCGCCGTATAGAAAATTCATTTGGTCTTGCCGCCAACTGGAGAGCTATGGGCGATGTTTACCGTAAAATGGGGAGAAATGAAGATGCATTGGAAGCGTATAAAAGAGCAAGATCAATTTTTGAAGCTCTTGGTAACAAAGACGAAGTTACCGCAATCGACAATCGAATGAGAAATTAATTTTAAAATATTTCTCTTTCTTTTGTATAAAAATTAATAAGGAGAAATATAATGAATAACGTATTTATGAATACGTATCACAGGCTGCCTGTAACTTTTGTAAAAGGCGAAGGCTCGTGGCTTTTTGATACGGACGAAAGAAGATATCTGGATTTAACTTCCGGGATAGCCGTAAACCTTCTTGGACACAATTATCCGCCGCTTGTTAACGCGGTTTCGCTGCAGGCGGAAAAATGTTTCCATGTGTGCAATTATTTTCAGAACGATACAAGCGCGGCGTTTGCCGAAAAACTTGTGCATGCAACCGAACACGCCGGAATGAAAAAAGTTTTTCTTGCCAACTCAGGCGCGGAAGCCAACGAGGGAGCGTTTAAACTTGCAAGAAAATACTCGCTTGAAAAATACGGACCGGGCAGGCATACCATTGTAACATTAAAAGGCAGTTTTCACGGAAGGACAATTACAACTTTGTCCGCGACAGGGCAGGATAAATTCCACAAGGACTTTGATCCCTTTACAGAAGGCTTTGTCCACATACAAGGCGGCGACATTGATGCGCTGGAAAGAGCGCTGGATAAAAAAACTGTCGCCGGACTTTTTATTGAAGCGATACAGGGCGAGAGCGGAATAGTGCCGCAGTCTCAAGAATTCATTGCCGCCGCCGCGGATTTATGCGAGGAGAGGGACATACTTTTTATGTTCGACGAAATCCAGTGCGGTCTTGGAAGGACGGGAACTTTCTTCGCGTTTGAACAGTACAAAAACTTACAAGGAAAACCCATCAAAGCCGACATTGTAACGCTTGCGAAGGGTCTTGCGGGGGGGATTCCGGTAGGCGCGATTTTAGCCGGAGAAAAAACACAAGATGTTTTTAAAGTGGGAGATCACGGCAGTACTTTTGGCGGCAATCCTGTCGCCGCCGCCGCGGGGCTTGTGGTTTTAAAGACTATAAATGATCCTGTTTTCCTTGCGGAAATTTCCCGGAAAGGCGAAAAACTTATGGCGGGGTTAAGGAATAATCCAAGAATAAAAGGAGTACGGGGCAGGGGACTGATGGTTGCGCTGGACATTGAAAGAGACTCATGGAAAATTCTTGAAGCGGGGATAGAGAGAGCTAATTACGTGAGAAACCAAAACGGTATTTTAATGCTGTCGTCCGGCGAAAATATTTTACGCTTACTGCCTCCGTATATAATAACGGACAGCGAGATAGAGCAGGGTATTGAGATAATTAATGAATTGCTGGCGGGTTAATTATTTATACTCGCCTTCAAAGCCCATGTGTTTTTTAAGAATATTCGCGATTACCTGCGCCGCTAGTTTTGCGTCATGTTCTGGAACTCTTCTTTGCCTGTTAAGCGTTTCTGTAAAGAATTCGGCAAGCGCTTTATACATATCCGGTCTGTTATAGAACACTACGGCAAAGTTGATTCCTGTGGGTTTTAGAATAGTAAAGGAGCCGAAACTTTCGTTTGGCTCTTTTGCTATCATTATTTTTGTTTGATTTCTTGCGGTGATTATTTCCAGTTCACTAAAGCGTTTCGGAATTTTCTCGCCTTCTGTTCTTGAAACAGGTTCCTGATACTTTACCTGATATGTGTCAGGTTCAACCAGAATAAACAATTTTTTTCCGCCTGTTATAAATTGTAAACCTGTAGTCGTCATAAAGATTTCTTTTACTCCGGCATAGGATACAACTTCGTAAATCGAATAATAGGACGTATCGCTGAAAAACGAGGAAACAATATAGCCGTTGGAAAACGGAAGTTTACCATGACTATAAGCGTCAAACAGGTTACGGTATGAAACGTCGCCGATATTTACAGTGTCCGCTATCGGTTTTACGGGCTTTTCTTTGTATACTGTCGGAGTTTTATGTGCTGTTGCCGGAGCTTTATGAACTACCGGCTCATTATATGCTACTGGTTTTTTTTTTGCCGCCGATTTCCCGGAAGATGAGGATGTTACGGATTTCCCGCAGACAGGACATATTACCATTCCCTCTTCCAGTTCTTCGCCGCATTTCTTGCATTTTTTCGGCTTCACATGCACCGGTTGTTTACAGTACGGACAAAATTCCCAATGAGGTTTCAAAGGTTTTTCGCAATTTTTACAGATTACCGTTTCTTCCATTTTTTGCTCCTTATTTGAACAATCTTATTATATCATGATTACCGGTAATTGAAAAGATTTTTTTTAACTACGAAGCACACGAAAGAATGAAGAAGATCTACCACGAACCAGACGAAAGAATGAAGAAGATCTACCACGAACCACACGAACCAACACGAACCAAGAGAGCGGAGAGATTTACTACATATTTGGTTCGTGGTAATATTCTCTTAATCATTCGTCGGTCAAATAGTCAATTTTGCCCTCGCCTAGAGCCTTCAGTATTCGCCGCTTAACGTCGCCTGCTTCTTTCCCCAAAAAGTCCGCTATCTTGCCCCGCATGTCGCGGCGTTTTGAATTTTGTCCGTAGGGACAGGTACAGGCGTTTTTTAAAATGTCCTGTTCCCCTGCGCAGGAAATAATTTGCTTTTCTTCCAGAAGCGCAAGCGGGCGAATAAGGCTGACGGGGTATTTTCGGTATTTTAAATTAATCGGCATAGTAAGCAGTTCGCCCTTAGAACAGAGGTTCATAAAAAAAGTTTCGATAATGTCGTCAAGATGATGCCCCAGCGCTATTTTGTTAAAACCGTTTTCTACGGCGAATTTTAACAGTTCTGTCCGTCTCTGCGTGGAACACCAGTAACAATTCATTTTTTCGCCTTCTTTCAGCCTGCCAATGACAGGGACAAATAAATCGGTAAACGGAATTCCCCATTCTTCTAATTTTTTGCAAAGCACCGACTTTTTGCAACAAGCGCAAAAGTCCGTGCTTATGTGCAAGCCCGCCAACTCATAATTGATTTTTAACGCGGGTTTTATTGCCGAAAGCGCCCAGGACAACACGCTGGAATCTTTCCCGCCCGAAACGGCGATTAGTATGCGGTCGCCTTCGTTAATAAGCGAGCGTTCGCAAATTGTTTTTACAACCAGTTTTTTTACAATTTCGCTTGCGTTTGTTTTTCTGAAAAACCTGCTCATGCCTTACCCGCTTTTTCTTCAAGTACGCTGTTAATTACCAAACTTGCCAGCATCAACCCCGCGCTCGCCGTTACAGTTACAATACTGCCGTTTACTTTTTTTCGCCCCTGATAAGGACTGTTTCCGCCTGTGTTTACAAACTGCTCTTCGTCTGTTTCGTTGTGCATGGGAGTTTCCGTACTGTACACAGCCGTAAAATCTCCTGAAAAGCCGCGCTTTCTTAAGCCCTGCCGCACAAGCCGCGCCAAAGGACAGTTGCCTGTTTTCCATATCGACGCCGTTTTTATTTGCGACGGGTCTGTTTTGAGAGCCATACCCATTGAAGAAAAGAGAGTAACATTAGCGTTATAGACAATTTCGATTAAATCGAGTTTATGGTTCAAACTATCGATGGCGTCTATCACATAATCCGATTTTTCAATACAGAAGTTTCCCGCTGTCTGGCGGCAAAAAATTTCGTCCCACGCTGTAATTTCACATTCGGGATTAATTTCCAAAAGCCGTTTTTTTAACGATGACGCTTTCGGCTGTCCCAAAGTTAAAGGTGTCGCCTCTACCTGACGATTTACATTTGAAGCGCAAACAACGTCGTTGTCGATAATACCGAGCTTCCCAACACCTGAACGGACAAGCGCCTCAGCCGCCCAGCTTCCCACGCCGCCCGCGCCGAAGACAAGCGCGCGAGTGTTGTTTAGTTTTTCAAGACCTTCTTTGCCGGTGAGAAGGATAAGTCTTTCAAAGATGGGGTTAATCATTTGCGCTTTTTTCTTCAATTATTTTAAAAAAATCTTCCGGTAAGATTACTGGTATTGGAGAATGAGGAAAATCAGTAATATTACGAGTAATAATGTAATGTGCATTAATAATTTGGGCACATTCAATCTGTATACGATCTTCTAAATCTGTAAATTCAGTATCGTTAAGCGCGTTAATAATTTGGTTTTTATGGATACCAACAACATCAATAAAATCGCAAAGGTCTAATAACATTTTTTTTCTTTCGCTTACAGAGAATTGTTTGCGAAGAATATAGAAAATGTCAGTAATACTCATTTGTATCAATTAATATGTCCATAACGCTCTTCACGATAATTGTTCAGTTCTTTTTTATAGTCAAAATCAGCGGGTAAAGTCCCGCTGTACTTCATAAAACGCTCAAATGCCTCTTGTCTTCTTTTATTATCCGCTTCTGTTTTATCAATGTTTTGTATAGGTTTTAAGAAAGCTACTACTACTTCGTATGGTTCAGCAAATTGTACAGAAAGAGGTTCCAATTTAACCGTATCTCCGCCTTGATATATTCCCTTAACCGCAACCATAAAAAGCTCCTATATTTCAATTTACTCTTTTTACGGCAAATTCGCAAGCATTTCTCCCTTGTAAATTTCACTTATCAATGTTTACTGCCATTTTTCCAGCAGTGAATCTAACATCGCTTTTTACTCATTCAGGTTGACATTCAGATTCGGATTCGGATGTAAGGGGAGAAGGACCCGGAGTCACCACAGGACTTGTTGGCGGATCATCAATAATATCACAAATTACAAGAACTTCATCAATCATAAGGGAAGAATCAAAAGTCTCTGTAGGTTCTTCAATAACGTCATTAGATGTTGTAGGAGAAGGCTCGGAAATTATTGCGGGACTTGTTGGGGGTTCTTCAATAATTTTATTTGGTATTGTGGGAGAAGGTTCAGAAGTCACCGCAGGACTTGTTGGCGGTTCATCAATATCTTCATCAAGCGTAAGGGAAGAAGACGCGGAAATCTCCGTAAACTCTTCAATAATTTCATCGGGTATTGGGGAAGAAGGATTGGAAGTCACTGAAGGACTTGTTGCCGGTTCATCAATATCTTCACAAACTTTAATAATTTTATCAATCATATGAGAAGAAGGTTTTGAGGTTACCGCAGGAATTATTGGCGTTTCATCAATAACTTCATTAGGCGTTTTGGAAGAAGGTTTTGAGGTTACCGCAGGAATTATTGGCGTTTCATCAATAACTTCATTAGGCGTTTTGGAAGAAGGTTTTGAGGTTACCGCAGGAATTATTGATGGTTCATCAATAATATCATTAGGCGTTTTGGAAGAAGGTTCTAAGGTTACCGCAGGACTTATTGGCGGCTCATCAATAACATCACAAATTTCAAGAACTTCATCAATTATCAGGGAAGAATCAAAAGTCTCTGTAGATTCTTCAATAACTTCATTTGTTATTGAGGAAGAAGGTTCGGAAGTCACCGCGGGACTTGGTGACGTTTCATCAATAACTTCAATAGGTGTTGTAGAAGAAGGTTCGGAAGTCACCGCGGGACTTGTTGGTGGTTCATCAATAACTTCAATAGGTGTTGAGGAAGAAGGTTCGGAAGTTACCGCGGGACTTGTTGGTGGTTCATCAATAACTTCATTGGTTGTTGTGGGAGAAGGTTCAGAAGTCTCTGCAGGACTTATTGGCGGCTCATCAATAACTTCATTAGATGTTGAGGAAGAAGGTTCGGAAGTTACCGCGGGACTTGTTGGTGGTTCATCAATAACTTCATTGGTTGTTGTGGGAGAAGGTTCAGAAGTTACTGTAGGTCTTATTGGCGGATCATCAATAATGTCACAAATTACAAGAACTTCATCAATAATCAGGGAAGAATCAAAAGTCTCCGTAGATTCTTCAATAATTTCATTGGTTGTTGTGGAAGAAGATTCTGGAGTCTCTGCAGGACTTATTGGCGTTTCATCAATAACTTCATTTGTTGTTGTAGGAAAAGGTTTTGAAGTCTCTGCAGGACTTGTTGGCGGCTCCTCAATAACATCATTGGTTGTTGTGGAAGAAGGTTCTGAAGTCTCAGCAGGACTTGTTGGCGGTTCCTCAATAACTTCATTGGTTGTTGTGGGAGAAGATTCTAAAGTCTCTGCAGAACTTGTTGGCGGCTCCTCAATAACTTCATTGGTTGTTGTGGGAAAAGATTTAGAAGTCTCTGCAGGACTTGTTGGTGGCTCATCAATAACTTCATTGGTTGTTGTGGGAGAAGGTTTTAAAGTTACCGCGGGACTTGTTGGCGGCTCTTCAATAATTTTATTGGGTATCGGAGAAAAAGGCTTGGAAGTTACCGTAGACACAGGTTGTTCAAGGGGATTGGTTTTTTTACTTAATACATGCTGATCCCTTTGTATAATTTGAGCTAACTGTTTAATATTCAAAAGAAGAACCGGATTGCCGGAAAATTGTATGCCGCTGAATATTGAGGAAAATTTCGTACTGCTCAATGTTTTTGGTATGGGGTGAAATTCCTCATTGGGGATTTCAATGTCGCGTTTAATTTCAGCGGTCAGCAGAACAACTTTGTTTTCTTTGCTGTTCCATTCTCGCATAATAATGCCATGACGGACAGCCTGATCAGGCATATTGAACAGATGTGGAAGGGAAATAAAGGTACATCGGCTTTTCTGATCATACTGTATGGTTCTTTCAATTTTCTGATTGTACAACATCATTGAACCAACAACGTCCATGGGGATTGCCAGAGTAAAGCCGGGATAGATGCTTAAGAATACCCGCATTACTTCCCCCCCTCTTGTGCAATACGCGCCAAAATATGCTTGATGTCAAGCACAAATACTTCTGTGCCGTTCCAGTTAAACGATGCGCACACAGAGCTGTTTATTTCAATACGTCCCGATCCTATCTCAATTTTGGTCAATTTATCCGGCGTTATGTTGGCAATACCTGATACATTATCAATGGAAAAAGCAACCCTGTCGATTTCGCTTTTGATAACCAAAGCTTCGTTACGGGGACCCGGCATATTGGAAAGCAAAAAACCGGTGTCAAACAAGGCATAGGGAATAGAATAACGATCGATAACACCCAGCACATAGGATGGTAAAAGCGGCAATGAGTATACGGGGTCACATTTGGCGACTTCGCCGACATCTTGCGCCGGAAAGGCGTACAGCCGTTCAAAAATTGAAAAAATCAGATATTTTTCAACATTAGCATTGTCCGATATTTCCGCCGTTTCTGGCATGGGCATCCCCTCTTTTATTATTATATCATATCCTAATGGTCAAGAGAATCCCTATAAAGTAATAAAAAAGATTCGACAAAATCCATATCCTGTCTTCTTTGTCCCTTTAAATGATTGTATCCATCCCAATAATCTGCTTCTTCTTCAGTCATTTTTGCCATGTTTTTCTTCAATAATGGGTGAAATTATCACTTATTAAATACAATACTAATTAATACTTGTTGACAATTAATAATACCATTTATATACTTGAAACAATACATGAGTAATGTTGCAAAAAATTTGGACAACGTAAACCGGACACTTGAAAAGCAAAACGAGATTCTTAAAAAGATTCTGGATGTTATACCAAGACCGGAGAATAAATTTACAAGGGTGCTTGAGACACTTGTGCTGATTGCAGGTGTGTTGGGTATTCTCAATGCTGCAGATATTGTTAGAAATTGGATTATACAGGGAGGACATTAATGATTTTTCAATTTGTTGTTTCAATCATTATCGCTGTACTTTGTTTTACGGTATTTTTTCTTTTAAGGTATAAAAGAAAACACCAGACACAATAAAGTATCTTAGACATTTTTCCCAATAATTCGCCAAAATGTTATTTACTTACGCTATCCTGTTTGCTCCTCTAAAAAATATTTTCTATTTACTAATTTAATTCCGTGAGCGTGTGCGTAAACCCCCAGTTGCTCCGGGTTGGCTGGCGGCGTTGGACGCACGCTTTGGCGTGGCTGCATTGGAAATTCAGCCAAATGTCGCACCTGTGGCTTTCCGCCCACGCTCGCGCAATTTATTCATTAATTGATAAATGATTTAACAGTGAAACAATGGGTATTTGTTTACTTGCAAAACTCCAAACATTTATCCCCGAAAATACCTTGAAAATAGGGCATTTCCCCCTCTATTGCAATATCTTACAATTTACGGTATTATATGCTTATTATGGTAAAAACTGTAAAAACAGAACCGTCAAATACCCACTTTTTTAACAATTTCGGCTTAAATACAATTGAAAGTGTGGGGTTTTTATCGTGATTAATTACTTATCTAAAAAATGTAACATACCTCGCTTTGACCGCAGCGCGGACGGCTTACTAAAGCAAGCCTCATTTGATTCTTCTGGGGTACGCTGTTCGGCGCTGGGGTGTGTTGAATTTGTTCAGCTACACGCCTTAGACGGCGTGCAATATATTCCCCCCCCCCCCCCCCCCCCCCCCTAGATTCTGCCTCTCTAAATAGCCATTTTAATTATCAAATAGTATATATTTTCTCTTTTTTCCATTTTTCTCTATTGTTTTCTCATTTACTTTGTGTAGAAGACGAAAGTGATTTTTGCGTCGCAAAACACTCCGTTTTTTATATTTTCCGCGTTGCGGAAAAAGCCCATTGAGGGCGAAAGATTAAAGTGAATTCCGCCCTAGGATGACGGAGTTACACAAAAGGAGCGCTTTTTATGAAGAAAAGCAAATTATTGATTTTGGGCGTTATTGCTCTGTTGTTAGTAGGCGGGTTAGTTTTAGCGAGTTGTGACTTGAAAACTAAAGACTACTGTACAAACCTTGAAAAAGGTGTTGTAAAAGGTACAGGTCTTTGTAGTTTTAACAATTATCCTAAAGAAGACAGTGATTGTTCATATGAATGCATATATCATGCAAAACAGAACGGCTCTGTTAAGCCGACGTGTAGTTGCTCTGAAACGACCTATTGAGTAGAAGACTGATAACGCCGTATCTCTGACACCCAAATTGCGTAGCGTACCCACTTAAGGTGAGTACGCTATGGCTGGCGTATTAGTGTGATGACAAATACCGCTCTTCCTCGCTGAACACACAGCCGCAGTATTTCTGCATGTACATATTCGCCGCGCGGGCGTTAGTTTGCCCCTCGCGGAATAGCGGACGGAAATCCCTGTATAAAAACTCAACCCCGTATTTTTCCGCCGTTTCTTCGCCTGCTCGTTTTATCTCATCATGATTCTGATACGGGCTTATCAGCAAGGTTGTGCTGAAGGCGGAAAATCCTTCCTGCTTGGCGAAGAAGGCGGTTTTTTCAAGACGCATACGGTAACATTTTTTGCACCTCTGCGGATGGGAAATATCCAAGAAGAATTTTTTACCACGAACCACACGAACACTACGAACTTTTTGTACATATCTTGTCTTCGTTCGTGTAAGTACCGAAGGTACTAGTTTGTGTGGTTCGTGGTTAATTCTTAACTTTTGAGCAGTTCCGTCTGTCTTTGAATAAACCTCGTTTAGAAATTCCCTTAAACCATACTCATCAACAACAGTAAGCGCCAATTTTTCGCTTTTGGCGAATTCGTTTAAACAGTCTTTGCGGGATTTATATTCCGTGTAGGGGTGGATATTCGGGTTGTACCAGAACAAATGCGGTTCTATTTGTTCGGCGCGAAGACTGCGGATACAGGAGACGGAACAGGGAGCGCAGCAGCAGTGAAGAAGGAGTTTCATATCGGAGTAATTATAACATACTCAAAGGATCAACATCAATTTCTAGGTAGGCTTTTCTTTCTTTGCCTTTTTCATAAAGGGAAACCAGTTCTCTTGCCATTGAATGAATCGCGCCGATTGAAGGACTGCGGAGAATTAACTGCCGCCTGTAATTGTTGTTTATAACGCCGATAGGACATTCCGCGGGACCTAGCATGTCAGCGTCTTTGGGAAGCATTTTTTCGGCGATGCTTGCAAGCCTTTTAATAGCGGCGTTTGCTTTGGCTTCCTCTTTGGCGCGGATAGTGAAACGAATAAGTCTTGAGTAGGGCGGAAAGCCGAGGGAGCGGCGGTGTTTTAACTCGGCGTTAAAAAAGCCTGTTACATCCAATATGCACGACTTTGTAATTACAGGATCGTCGGTGCGAAGGGTTTGAACGATTACTTTGCTGTCGGGGAAATATCTGCCGGCTCGACCGGCTACTTGAACAATGAGGGAGAAGGTTCTCTCCGCGGCGCGGAAGTCGGGAAGGTGCAGCCCTGTGTCGGCAAAGACTACACCGACTAGCCGTACCCCAGGAAAGTTCAAACCTTTCGCTACCATTTGCGTTCCAAGCAAAATGTCAATTTCGCCTTTTTTGAATAATTTAAGCGTTTCCTCAAGACTGCCGCCGCTTTTTTTGGACGCTGTGTCGGCGTCAACACGGCGAAGGCGCAGGTTGGGGAATGTTCTGCGCACTTCTTCTTCGATCATTTCCGTGCCGAAGCCTCGATAGCCTGCTTCCACACAGCCACAGTTGGGACAAGCCTTAGGCGGCGCTTCGCTGTAGCCGCAGTAGTGGCAAATACAGCGGTTTCGTTTTTTATGCCATGTAAGCGATACGGAACAGCGTTTGCAGGTTTGTTCCCAGCCGCATTCGGGACATTGATAAAAATGAGCGAAGCCTCTGCGGTTCAAAAAAAGAATAGTCTGCCTTCCCATTTGATGAGTAAGCAGAATTTCGTCTTTCAATTCTTTGGAAAGACAGCCTTCCGTTTTAGCGAGGCTTACAGCTTTTATTTCCGGCATTCCTCCGCCTGAAAGACGGCGTGAAAGATCGAGCCTTTTTATGCCGCCTTCTTGCATAAGTTTCCACGCTTCCGCCGAAGGAGTAGCGGAGCCCATAACAAGACGCGCCCCTTCTTTTGAACAGCGGTGAAGCGCAATTTGCCGCGCGTGGTATCGCGGCGTATTACCTGATTTATATGAGCCGTCGTGTTCTTCATCAATTATGATAAGCCCAAGATTAGGCACGGGAGCGAAGACTGCGCTTCTCGGTCCTACGACAATCGGCGCTTTTCCGCTTTTTATTCTAATCCATTCGGAAAGACGCGCGGAAGGAGTCATTCCCGAATGTAATGTGGCGGCAAGTGAGCCGAAACGGTTTCCAATCATCTGCGCGGTTTGGTGTGTAAGCGATATTTCAGGGACTAGATAGATTACGGATTTTCCTTCGTTCAGCATATGCTGTGCCGCTCTTAGAAAAACTTCCGTTTTGCCTGATCCCGTAACGCCGTAAAGATAGAACATCGGCGGCAGGTTGGAATTGGAATCGGTATTTTCTACGGGGGAAGTTATAGCGCTTAAAGCCGCCGCCTGTTCGTCGGATATTGAAAGCGAGGGAATTATTTCCTCATCGCCTGAGGGCAGGGTGGGGACTTTTTCCCTTCTTCCCGACGGAATCATCGCGGAAATCGCCTGCCCCGTGCCGCAAATGTAAAAGCCTGCCATCCACTTGGCGTTTTCTATTTCTCTCTCGCCGAATAACGGTTCGCTGTCCACCACGCGGCGGATTTTTTTTACGGCTTCGTATTTTATCTCTTCCGGCAGCATATCGCGCTGTCCGATGATGTAACCGAGTACGTCTCTTTTTCCAAATGGAACCATTGCGCGTTTTCCGATTGCCGCCTCATTTTTATCATCAATAAGATAGGTGAAACTTAAGTCCGAGGGTATGTCAAATACTAAATCGAAATAAATAACCAATAACTTACTCCGTCAATTAAAATTTTGAATGAAGGAGTTTTAAGTCTTCCCACGCGGGACGTTTATACTCTTCGTTACGCAAAAGCGCGGCGGGGTGGTATGTGGCGATTAGCGGAATCTTCGTCTCTCCAACTTCCAATTCCGTAAACTTCCCGCGTATTTTTCCTATCGATTCGGTTGTTTTTAACAGCGACTGCGCCGCGATTCTTCCCACAACAAGAATGAATTTGGGTTTTAACAGCGTTATCTGATGTTCAAGAAAATGCGCGCATGCGGACGTTTCTTCGGGGTAGGGGTCGCGGTTAAACGGCGGGCGGCATTTTACAACATTGGCGATAAAACAATTTGTCTTGCGCGAAAGACCGATGGAGTCCAGCATCTTGTCCAAAAGCTGACCCGCTCTGCCGACAAAAGGACGTCCGTGCCGATCTTCGTCTTCGCCGGGAGCTTCGCCTATTACCATGACAAGCGGCTGTAAAACTCCCTCTCCGGGAACGGCGTTCGTTCTTTTTTCCCAAAGCTGGCAATTTCTGCAAACAAGAATTTTCTGCCCTATTTGTTCAACACTCTCAACAGCGTCGTTTTCAATATGCTCTTTCGGCTCATCGTCGTTAAATTGATATTCTTTGACTTCGGTTTGATATCCGCCAGACAGATGGTCAGAGGCAATATCAAGAAAATTGGCTATTTTTTGTTTGTCAATTTTGGTCATAGGTTGATTATCAATATTAATAATTCATAACTATAAAAACAAGAGCCGAAAAAACGACCAATAGTAACTATCTACAAAAAATTTAAATTATTCTCAAATATTGATTTTTTTCAAAAAAACACACAAAATATGGTACTATCTATTGACAACTACGCTACATATATGGTACTATATATAGCGTAATCGTTATAGCAGGAGACACCATATGCGTTGCCCCCATTGCGGGACCATTGAGGACAGGGTAATTGAGTCTCGTACATTGGCAAATGGGGATGCTGTGCGCAGGCGCAGAGAGTGTATCAACTGCAATTACAGGTTTACAAGTTACGAAAAGATCGACGAAAGGCAGTTTATGGTGGTCAAAAAAGACCAAAGAAGGGAGCCTTTTGACCGTGAAAAGCTGGAAAGGGGAGTAGTGCGGGCGCTTGAAAAAAGACCGTTTTCCCAGATGCAGATTGAGGACATTGTAAACGGAATAGAGGACGAATCGGCGATTTTAAGCAAGGGAAGCCGTGAAATTTCCAGTTCCATTATTGGGGAATTGGTTTTAAAAAAGCTGGGCGAGTTAGACAAGGTAGCCTATATCCGTTTTGCGTCGGTTTATAAGTCGTTTAATAATTTGGAAGAGTTTTTAGAAGAAATAAAGCATGTTGGTGAACCTTGAGGTTTACTGCCTGTCTTTGGGGGGCAATGAAAGACAGGCAGTACCTCCTTTTTTAAAGGGGGATGGCGTTTAAGACCGCGTGAAGGCAAGCTTTTACGCGGTCTTTTTTTTATGACACATTTTATTATTTATGATATGATATACGAAGCTTTTTACTTGTTTAGCAAAAGGAGGAATGAATGAAAATAGGGCTGGATACATTTGCCTGTGACGGCGGTAAGTCCGGAGTCGGTATGTATTTAACCCAATTTTTAAAACGTATTAAACCTTCAGAAGCTCTTTTTGAACTTTTTGGCTGGGAATATGACCGCTATACATATACCGAAGTAGCTCCCAATTTTGAATTTATTCCACAATGTTCTGTTCATGGAAAAACCGCAAATTCCTTTTGGCATGTTTACAGATACCCTGAATTTGCATTGCATCGTAAATTTGACGCATGCTTTTTTGCCGCGGCTCATCGTTATCTGCCATATAAATCGCCGTGCCCGACAATAGGCGTTGTTCATGATATGGCGGCTTATTACGGCAATAGAAAAACCAGGGTTCACCTTGGCGCGTTTTTAAGAATGATGCTGCCGAATTCTTTGCGTAAATTGGACAGAATTATCGCCGTAAGCGAATTTGTAAAACAGGAGTTGGTAGAACGCGCAAATGTAAAAGAAAACAGAATAGAAGTAGTCCAAAATGGAATAGATCACGAATCTTTTTATCCGCGCCATAGGAACGAAGAGAGCGTACTGTTAATTCAGCCGTTTAGTTTTAAACGTCCTTATATTCTTTGCGCGTCGCGGATTGATCACCCTATTAAAAATCATGTCCGCCTTATAAACGCATATAATATTTTTAAAGAAAAAACAAAATATCCGCACAGGCTTGTTTTAGCCGGCGGGGACAGTAACAACGCCTCCGTTGTGAAGGAAGCCGCCGCTTCTTCGCCCTGGCGCAGTGATATTTTCTTTACAGGTCACTTCCCTGCAAAAAGTCTTCCCGAACTGTACGCCGGAGCGGATTTTGTCGTTATTCCGTCAATGTACGAAGGTTTCGGCATGGGCGCCGTTGAGGCGATGGCTTGCGGCGTACCCGTAATATGCGCCCGCGCGGCTTCTCTGCCTGAAACAACAGAACACGCCGCTCTTTATTTTGACCCCATGAACATAGAAGACATGGCGGACAGAATGGTTACTGTCAGCACAGACCGCAGTATTTATAACGAATGCCGCCGCCTTGGCTTGGAGCGGGCGCAGTTTTTCTCATGGGACAAATGCGTGGAGAGGACATTGCAGATAATTTATGAGACGGCGGGGAAATAACCGGGCGTTACACCCCTTGCCAAGATTCTTTTTTTTTTGTATAAATAAGGCAATATATAATGGCTATTGGGGAGTTTCCAGAGTGGTCAAATGGGGCAGACTGTAAATCTGTTGGCTAAGCCTTCGAAGGTTCAAATCCTCCACTCCCCAAATTAAACGGTATGTGGTTAACACTGTACCGTTTTTTTATCGCTTTTTTCTGATTCCGTCTACCGCCCAAGAAATAATTACGTTAAGCCGTTTGGTAATAGCTGAATCTATATCTATTTTTGAAGCGATAAAATCGGAGATTTCAGCGCCGGCAATGCTGTATATTAATATGCCTTCCTGAATCGGTTCAAAATAAAGTTGAGCTATGAATTTGTCTTCCTTCATTACGGGTACAAATAAATAGCTTATATTGCGAAAATTAGTCATGGTATAGCGTAAGCCGTTTTGAACAAGAGCCATCTCCGCGCGGTAATATGTGTTGCCGAAATTTGCGTCTTTAAGCCTTATATAAACAGTATCATTTTTTGGAAGCGTCCTTGAAGGCGCGGGATCGGGAATTGCCGAAAGCTGTTTCTCGCTTGTAACTCTGGTCGCTTCTTCAAAAAGAGGAACAGATTTGTTTCTGGTAAAGGAATTGTACAACCTTCCGCTTAAGTCGCGGATATTTCCCAACGCGTTGTATACGTCAAGAAGTTTTATAGAATCAGGATTTAAGCGGATAACTAATATTGATTCAACAAGATAGCCGGGATTCTTTTTTAACGCATTATTTACAATCTGGGAATCTAATTTTGAGTTTTTATCGTTTCCCATTATGACAAAACCGCTTGATTTTTGACTGGATTTTATATAACCGGATTCGCTGAATGCCGCTTTTTTTATGTCCTGATTAAGATTTGGGAAAACGTCATTAAAAGAACGAAATTGCGCAAAGATATTATTTACTGTAAATAATAAAAAAAATAAAACTAATAATTTTTTCATTTAATATGCGCCCTTACCAATAATAACCACGCCGAATGTTTTAAAAATAATCCATAGGTCAAGCCATACAGACCAGCTTTGTTGATAATATATGTCATAACCGACTCTGTCAAGATAATTGGAATCGGATCTTCCTGAAACCTGCCATAAACCTGTTAATCCCGGTTTAACAGAAAAAACTCTAGTGTAATCCTCGCCGTATTTTTCTATCTCGTCGTCTATAATAGGACGAGGACCGACAAGAGACATCTCTCCTTTTAAAATATTGATAAGCTGAGGGAATTCATCAATACTTGTTCGGCGTAAAAATTTGCCAATCTTTGTTATTCTTGGATCTTTCTGCAGTTTATAATTTTCCTGCCATTCTTTTCTGAATTCAGGGGCAGACTCTAAAATATTTTTTAATTTTTCATCGGCGTCAGCTACCATTGTGCGGAATTTGTATGTGTAAAAATGTTTACCGTTAATGCCGATTCTTTTTTGTTTGTAAAGCACCTTACCGGGCGAATCAAGTTTGATTAACAGCGCAATTAAAAGAAGAAACGGTAATGCTAAAATGCCCCCGAATATAACTATGGCAAGATCCATAAACCTTTTAACAAACAAATTAAATGTCATGTTAAGTTTATTGCTTGTATCAATGCCTAAAACTCCGCTGAAATCACGTACGGACATCCAGATACTTGATAAATTGTAAAAATTCGGGATAAGTACATTATAACGGAAATATCGAACCGACGTATTTTGAAGATGTTTTAATTTTACGGGATCAAGATAGGGCATAGCGACAATTGCCATTTTTATATTGTATCTTTTTACGATTTCAGGACCTGCGGAAGTTTCGTGAATTATCGGGATTCCATTATATTCATCGTCTCCAAGAATGTTATCGTCCAAAATAAGCACAGGCACATAACCTGTCCTGATACTGCCCAAAAGACAATCGACGACAAGTTTTCCTGTTTCTCCCGAGCCGTAAATTACTGCCGGAATACCGCCCAGTTTTGTTTTATGTAAAAACCAGTGAGTTACGCTTCTGACTGTAAGAAGAATTATTGTAGAAAATACTCCGCTTATTAAAAACGCTGTATTAACCGCGTCCCATCTGTCTTTTTCTATAAAACGGGACATGGTTATACCGCCGTAAGCGATAAGAGAGCCGATAAAGAACCTTCTCATTTCTTCGGAAGGGGCGAGAGAGACGCCGGGATACAATCTGTGAAGCTGGAAAATTACAATAAATGCGGGAAGGTACGGCCAATAAGTAATAAATGATTTTGCGTTTATAACGCCGTAACCAATGATAAATCCGTATATTCTAACCCAAAAAAATCCCCACGCGAATGATAGCATAACGGCGATAAGATCGGAAAAAACAAAGGCCGTTGCTGTTAGCGCGGAACTAGTGCGGCGGTATCTTGTTTTATACCATATATCAAAGTCAGGGAGGGTCATTTATATAAAATATAGCGTAAAATATTAATTGTTTCAATATCTCTCTATTGATATTAATTAATTCTTCGATATAATATAGATAATTTATGAGGTTAATCGTGTTCAAAAAATGCGTATTTATTTGCGGCATGTTTTTTATTATAAATCTGTCACTTACAGCTCAAACCCATATCGCTGTCCCTTTGGAAAATCCGATATATACCGTAATTGAGCAGGCTCAAATACGTGGACTGTGCAGTTATCTTCCGTATACAAAACCATATTCACAGGCAATGGTTCTTCGTATTATAGAAGAAATACTTGTAACTGAACCTGTCCATGATTTTGCCCGGCTCAAAGAAAAGGAACGCAATATACTGGAACAGTTCCGTAAAGATTTTACTCCTGACAGAAAAGGTTTTAATTTAACTAGGGGTACAATTTCCTCGGAACATACATGGAACGATATTTATTTTTCAAGTGAATTTGGTTTTGGGTTGGGTTTTACTTTTGGCGCGGGTTATTATTATTTTGCATCAGGTTATAATTATTCACCGGCGGATGATTCTCTTTTTAAAGATGCGGCGCTTCCCGCGTCAAGTGATTTAAACAAAGATTTCAGTATGATTCCAAGTCTCTCATTTATAGGAGATATTGGAAGAAATGCGTCCTATGGACTTACAATTAACGGATTTATGGGAAAGTCGCCAAGAGCATTACTTGGACAATATGAAACCACTCCGTATGATCCGGAAGATGACGAGACGCATTATTTGAAATTCCCCGCCCGCAGCGAACCTTTAGCGTATTTCCCGTATACATATAAAAAAAAGTGGGACAGTTTTGTCTATTCCATTAATGATATTGGCAATCGTTCAATGTTATCTTATCCGGAAGATTTATCCGTAGGTTATTCTATGTTATCTGAATTGTCGGGGGAATTTTTAAACGGGCATTTTATGTACCGTTTTTCCCGTTTGGACAGGGAATGGGGGAGTCCTGTAAGTAACGGCAGTCTTGTTTTAAATCAAACCGCACAGCCGTTTTTGGCGTTTGAGACGGTAATTATACCTTTTGACTGGATTTCGATTTCTTCTTTGACAGGCATACTCGAATACAATAACGCTATTGGTTCTGATAACAGAGCGTTACTAAAAGACGCTTCGGAAACATTTCAAAACGCTTTTTCAATAGTTATGCTGGAGCTTAGCTATAAAAAATATTTTAAAGTAGGTTTTGGAAGCAGCGCCATATGGCCAAAGCGTTTTGAAATAGGGTATTTTTATCCGTTTGCTGAAAATTATCTGTATCAGAATAATATAGGCGATTATGACAACTTGGGTTTATTTTTAAATTTGGAAGGACAGTATCCTGCGGGACTTGGAAAAGCCTGGTTTTCTACATTTATTGATGAAATAAGTTTAGAAAGCGGTCTTGCTGAAATGGACAGAACGATGTATGCCGTGCAGTTTGGAGGTTTGTTTTATTTGCCTTTTCTGCCCTTTGCCTCGGTAACAATAAGTTATACAAAAATTGAACCTTATACTTATACTCACGGTCGTTTGGAAACTCCTTGGTACGGAGATAAATTGATGGAAACCAATTATGTCAATTTTGGAAAATCCTTAGGTCATTATCTGCCGCCTAATTCCGATGAAATCCTGTTCCGTATTCAATCGACACCTGCTCCGCGCAGTCTTTTAAGTCTGCAATACCAAATGATTCGACACGGCGCTAATTACGGGGACAGAGCGGTAGACGGAAGTTCTCTTTGGTCGGAATTAAAGGAAATGGAAAGGAGTTCTATGAAGAAATATTTTCTGCATGACGGCGCGTATCAATGGATGCATATATTCAAGCTGGGAGGGGAATATTCATTTACCGGGAAGAAAGCGCCTATAAAATTAATTGGTGAAATCGGCGGGGTGTATTCTTACTTTACGGATTCAGATTCGGAATTGGGAACATCAGGCGATATAAGTATAATAAATACGCCGCAATATCCGCATACCCTAACCTTTATAGGCTTTGTGGGAATTCAATTTTTTCCGAAATTTTAGTATTACAAAAATAAGAAAAATAGGATAATATTTAAGTTATCTAATGAGTGTAACTATGAAAGATATGATACGGAATTTTTCTGCGCTTTTTATTTTGTTTTGTTTCTTTTTAATGCCAATCAATGGCTTTTCTCAGGAGAATGAAACAACAGTTGAGCCGCAGCCTATAGTTTCGCAGGAAGATGAAAAGACGGAAACCGTTTCGCAGACTAAAATAAATCATTTTAATGATACCGTATACGCGATTATGGGCGTCACTTCCAGCAATTTAGTTTTAAACTATGGAAACAGACTAGCTAACGCCGCTTTTGCAAATATGACATTTGTAGATATTTGGGATAATATTTACGCCGACCCTGACTGGATGTGGGAAGATGGGGACAGATTCCATGTAAATCAAATTGGGCATGCCTATCTGGGTTCGGTTTATTTTGCAAGCGCGCGCGTCAACGGTTTTAATTTTTATCAATCAATACCGGCTGTTTTTCTGGGAGCTACCATGTGGGAACTGCTCTTTGAACCTGAACCGGCGTATAATGACGTTATATCTACAACGTTAAGCGGCGTGGCTCTTGGGGAGATAATGTACAGGCTTTTTCTTGAGGTAGATTCTTCCCCGTCTTTTGGGGCAAAGATAGGCGGGTTTTTACTTAGCCCATCAAGCAGTCAAAGTAAGATTTATAACCGTCCGATTCGGCAAAGAGGCGGGGGTAATATTTACGATTTATCGTTAAGATTAGGCGCTGAAAAATCTTTTGCTTCTTTTCCCAGACATGAAGAACATGCGGATTCATGGAAAAATCCCGGCGGACATATTGACGTGGATGTGGTATACGGCGATCCTTTTATGCAGCAAAGTAAGAGAGCATATGATCACTTTGAATTATTTGCCGGGTTTACCATGAATAATACTTCGTATCATACCGCGATAATTTCTGACGGTTACCTTTTTTCCATAAACCCGGTAGAAACTGATAAAAAAATTACAAGCACCGGTTTAAGTATGCACTTTGATTTTTTCGACGCTTCCGATGATTTTAAAGACAATGTAGGATACGGTAATATTCCGTTTTCAAGCAGCGCAATAGGATGGACATTAAAACATAAATATATATTTTCTGAAAGGGCGCATATGGAAATAAAAACCCATATTAACGCCGTTTTGTGGGGCGCCAGTATGTATAATATGTATGATACAGCTTCTTCTGAAGTTGACTATTGGGTTGATATAGGGGATACCCGCTGTACATTCGGAGTGGGTGAAAACATTAAATTGTCTTTTTCATTAGTTCATAAAAAAGCGGGAAAACTGAATTTTAACGCATATGGCTACCATATTTTTGCAATTCCTGTGCCTTTTAATTCTTCAGAAGGGAAACGTTCGGAAGGAAATGTGTTTTTCTTGTACGGCACAGCGAGTTATGATCTTCCGTTTAACGAGAGAGTAGGGATAGGTTTAAAAGAAACTTTTTGGGGATTGTTTGGATTCTACGATTTAGCGGGCGATGTTAACCGCAGACTTTTATCAACTAGTTTTTATATTTTGTTTAAATTTTAAATGAAACAATAGCGCCGTTTCCTATCGGAATTATTGTTAGTCCTTCTTTGTTTTTTTGATGAAGACAGGGTATTAACCACCCATAAAAAGAAGATATTAACGCCGTGGCTAATGCGTCTGTAACAAAATGCGCTCCCGATACAATACGCAGTGACGCTATTGCAGTCGCCAATGTATAACTGCCGACAATTACCGGAATTTTCATTTTTGACTCAGGAAATTCTTTAGAAAAAGTCGCGCTGAAAAATGAGGCTCCCAGAAATGAAAAAGACGCGGCTCCCGAAGGAAAACTGTTGTAATAATCTTTTTCTTTTCCGTCGGGGATACCGTCGGTATACATATATGGACGGTAACGGATTACGGCGTTTTTTAATGTAAATGTTGTGCCAAAGGTAAGTAACAGCGCTTCGCCGTACATAATCCCGTAAGTTAATAGTGTATTTTCTTCTTTTATATTTGGTATAACAGAAATAATCGGCAGTAACACCAATGCGAACGCGCTGTTATCTGTAATTAAATCAAGTGATTTTTTGTATGAAAACATTAAAGATCTGTCCAAGCTGTTTACTTTGTTTTTATTCAGGTTAACGGGAATATTTTCAGGCTCATTATTTATAAAAAACGGCGTTATGCCTATTCCAAGCGATATTGTTCCTAATATTAATTCTCTTTTTAAATTAAGCTCATAAACAGTCTGAGAAAACGCGTTTGCTCCAATACAAAAAAAAAGTAAAAAGACAAATAATAATTTTTTCAAAATCTTAATAAATTTATACTCTCTTTTTTTCCGCAATGATGCGCCGTATTCGCTCCTTAAACGCTTCACGCGAGAATTGTTGTACCTGCGCGTTAAAGGATTCGCGGTTGTTTAATCGCTCCTGATTGGCTTCAAAATGTTCCATTGCTTTAATCAAAGAATCGGGAGTTTGTTCGTCAAAGAAAACGCCTGTTACGCCTTCTTTTATAGTATCAAGCGCGCCGCCTCTGCGGTACGCTATTACAGGACAGCCGCAGGCATTGGCTTCTATGGGAACTAACCCTAAATCTTCAATGCCGGGGAAGAGCAGAGCTTTCGCTTCCGCGAAAAGTTTTATCCGCTCTTCATCGGAAACTCTGCCTTTGAAAGTGATAAGACCGGTTTTTTTATACCTGTTTTTATCTTTCTTTTTCGCGCCGGATCCGGCAATAACAAGTTTTCTTCCCGATTTAATACATGCCTCAATAGCTATATCGGCTCTTTTATAACCTGTTAGCTGACCAAAGAATAAATAGTAATCGCCGGGTTTGCGTTCTACGGAAACAAATTGTTCTATAGACGCGGGACCGTACACAACTTCCGCCTCGCGGTTGTAAATCCTGCGTATCCTTTTTGCAACATAACTTGAATTGGTAATAAAACGATCCACTAAATTAGCGGAAGTTACATCCCATAGCCTTAAGGACGGAATAAGGCGCTTCATAAAAAAGCGTACCAGCGGATTTGTTCCCCTGAAATACTCGTGATACATATCCCAAAGGTAGCGCATTGGACTGTGGCAGTAACAAAGATGATACGCGTCAGGATTAGCGACCACGCCTTTTGCCGGACCCGCTTCGCTTGAAATTACAAGATCGTAGTTCTGTAAATTAAAATCCATGAGCGCGTTGGGCATAAGGGGCATATAAAGCTGGTAGAGTTTTTTAGCGAAAGGCAGGCGGTTTATACGCGAAGTGATTACGCGCTTGTTTTTTATCATGTCGGAAACCGCTTTTGGGTTGTATACATGGGTATAAATATCGGCATCGGGAAAAATCTCAAGCAGAGCTTCGAGCATTTTTTCCCCGCCGCGCATATTGATAAGCCAGTAGTGGACGATGGCAACTTTCATTTCAATTCCTTTAAAATAATCGAAGCGGTTTTTTCAAAAGTATATTTTAATAATAAATCATCTGATAAAATAGGGGAAGACGGTTTTTTGTTAAATAGCAGTTTAATCATTTTTTCTTTTAAGTCCACCGAATCCTCGCTTTTAAAGAATGTTACAGGATAGCATGAATAAATCTCTTTTAGTACGGGAATATCTGAAATCAACGCGTGAGCGCCTAAAACCATAGCTTCAAGCGGCGGAAGGCAAAAACCTTCGTACAATGAAGGCTGTACAAGGAGAGCGGCTTTTGAAAGATACTCCATAACTTGTTCATCGGAAATAAAGCCGGTAAATGTTATTGCTTCACCGCCGAGAGACTCAATTTTCTGTAATACCGTATTGTCGGAAGTGCGAAAATTTTCTTTTGCGCCAATGATAATTAAACGATGGGGTAAGCCTTCTTTTTTAGCGAGAACAAAAGCGTCAATTAAAAGGTTAAGCCCTTTGTGTTTTTTTATATTACCGATAAACACAATAGTTTGTGTTTTTTGTAGATTTTGGATATTAGCGCGATACGCAAGAAACTCAGGCTGAATTGCAGAATAAGTAACAATAACAGGTTTTTCTGTTCCAAGATGGTGTTGAATTCTTGATTTTGAGAATTCAGAGACGGTAAATATTTTTTTAGACTTTTTGTAAGCGCGGCGGTAAAACCACATACGCGCGGCAAGACCGATTTTAGATGTTAGTTCCGGCATATCGGGGAAAATAATGTCATGAATTGTTGTGAAGATGGGAATTGTTACAGAGCGCGGAATATTGAAATAGGGCGAAAAATAAAGATCCGCGCGATTGATTTGCCGTGCTGTTTTGAGAGGAAAGAAAATAAGTTCTTTTAATGAGAAAGGTTTTATATTACATTCAATTATTTTTACGTTAGCGTTAGATGTAAAACAACGCAATCTCTGAGCGTTTCCCAGCAGAAGAAAATCATTCCCTGATTGCAGTAACCAAGGCAAACTCTCTCTTAAGTATACCCCGATACCGCTTGCGTCTATCATCCGGCAATCTAAGCAGATGGTCATGGATTCTTTTCCGGTTTTTTCCAGTTCTTTTCATCAAAGATATTATCGCGAACATAATATGTGTTATGCAAACTTAGCCAAAGTTCATTTTCATTCTTGCTGTGGACTCTTTCTATTAATATTAATTGAGGTTTATCTTTCTGATTCGGTTTATATATTGTATTGCCAGTAAAAGGATTTACTGGATTATCTATTAAATCTTTCATTGCAAGAGAGGGAACGTCGGCATTTGTCATAAAAGTCATATCGGTTTTTAAATTACCTTTCGCATTAAAATCTTTTACTAATAATAACGGATTAAAATGATCAACATCAAACGGTAAATCGGTTTTTGTTACATAAGTTGCTTCCAATAGTCCGTGGTCGGAAACAAGAATGATGCGAGTATTATCGTATACTTCATTTGATTTAAGAAAATCAAAATATTCAGATAAACGTTTTATTGCCGCCGCGTTTACATGATACCAAACTTCTTTATTAAAAGGACTTTTACCATAATCTGTTACAGTGATATGAGGTTTATATTGAGGAGCCTGTAAAAACCAATTTTCATGAGTTGTGTTATTTACCATTAAAATAGCCGAGTTCTCTTTTTTAGATTCAAAATCGGTTAATTCATGTAAAAAATCAAGAACAGCGTAACCGTTCAAAAAAAGCTTCATTCTATATTCTGAAAATGTCGCACACCATGAGCCTGAGTAATATATAGCTTGTCTAAAGGCAAGGGGTATTTCCCTAAATACTGCATACCAAAAAATATTACGTTTAAGGACTTCGCTGTGCGGCGGCAGAGCAATATTGTTACGTTTAAGCCAAAGATTTGTATACGCACCGTCAGTGATATAACCTGATACATTTTTTTCATTATCAAAAATACGAAGATCAGGAATCCAATTATCATCGGCATAAGGAGGATCAGCTATTACAACAGAAAAATCTGTTGATGAAAAGAGAGTAGGCATAAGGAGCAAAGATTCATTTCTTTTTTTACGCAGGGAAATATCGGGACGATTGTTTAATCCTTCCGGTGTATATTCATAACCGCCGAAAAGGGGGGGAGCTCCGCCGCTTGTATATCCATTAAATGTAACAGTATTGGGATAAAAAACAAAACCGTCGTATTTTTCCTTTAATTCAGGGCTTTCATCGAATATATAAGGAATAAAAACACTTTCAGCCATATCAAGCATTATTACAATAACATTTTTACCGGTTTTTGTTAGATGAAATATAGGAGAAATTGAATCTTCGTTTTTTTGTTCCGGTGAATAGTATTGTGAAAGCTTTTTAAATTCTGAATTGATGAAAAATAAATTTTTAATAGAAAATGGAACAAGAGCGATAAATAAAGTTATTACAAGAAAAGAAAGTATCTTCTTGCCGCCTTTTATATAAATAAATATTAAAGATGCAAAAATAATCGCAATAACTAATATATTTATAGATATTTCAGACAGGTTATGGTTTATTCCTCCGTTAAATACAAGGTTGCTGGAAATAAATCCATAATTTCCCGGAAAAATAAACATATTACAAAGCGCGGAAAATGAAACTATTACCATTAATATAGATATTATTCTTTTTATATTTTCTGAAAAAAGAAAATATATCATTAATGGATAAAATATAAATAAACCAAATGATTGAACAGCCGTATTGAAAATAAAAAAGAGCGGCGACTTAACATTGTCGATAAATGAAAATTCCTGCGGTGAAGCGCTGATAAGCATAGACGGAAGAAATATTCCGGTTGCTATCCATAAAATAGAAAGAGAAAAAATAAAAATTAATAAGTTTTCTTTTGGCGTCCAAGAAATAAATTTTATTTTTTTTGTTAAGCGCGATATTATCGAAGTCAACCACGGTATTATTCCTATAATAAGAGAAAGTGAAGCTATAAGAATTCTTATTTTTAAGTTACCGTGATGTTTAAATAAAATATAGAATAATAATGAGGCTGCAAAGATTGAAATAATACCAAACAAGATAAATTTCTTTTTTCTAAAAGGACACTTTAAATATCCTTCTTTTATCAAAGAAAATATATTATTAAGCGTCCAGTATAGTACCAGAGCTGAAGGAGAATTATACAGTAAAACAAGAAAGACAAGAGCCATACCGTATATTTGGATTTTATCTTTAAAATTAAGACCACGTGTATATATCGCTCCTGCCGCGCAGTTTATAAGCGTCATTAGTATAGGTAATAGATTTATTCCTCCCGCAATGTGAATCATCGCATCAGGTTTACCTAAATCATTAATGAAAGAAAATGACACTCCATTAAGCGCTTGTAATTGTGAAAGGAAAGAATATGCGGCTATAAAGAATGGAACTTGAATTAATAAGCCAAAACTACTTCGCATTGAAAAAATCGGATGATAATGATTCTGACGGTAATAAACGGATAAAATCATATAACGTTCATCGCCGCTGAAAACAGCTTTTATTTTCGCAATTTTAGGCGCAAGTTTTTTTTGGATGTTTCTTTCAACTACCTGCCATTTTTCTGCTACCATGTAGAGCGGTAAACATAGTATACTAACCGCTGCGGATATAAAGATTATTGAAAGTCCTTCTTCTTTAAAAAGTTTTTGAGCGAATACAAAAACAAATTCAAGGATTTGAGTTATAGGATAAATAATAATTGTATAGAGAATATTAAGCATATATCTTTTCTAATATAAAATAAATAATTTCCGATTTCTAGGAGAATATTATTTGTCTAAAACCGGAGTCCAGTTTTCAGTAACAAAAATATTATCATGAACATAATAATCTTTACTTGGATTAAGAATAAATTGATTACCGCCTGAAAGATGAATTGATCCTGAAATAGCAATATAAAGAGGTTCTTTTTTTCGTTCAATAGATATTTTATTACCGGTAAATGGATTTACAGGATTATCAATTAAATTTAATAAAGAAAAGTACGGTACATCGGCATTGGACATAAATGTCATATCAGTTTTAAGTTCACCGGAAGAGTTAAAATCTTTAACCATTAATAATGGATTAAATTGATCAACATTAAAAGGAAGATTGTTCTTGCTAACAACATTCGATTCAGGACCATGATCTGAAACAAAAATGATTCTTGTATTATCGTATACTTTTTCATTTTTTAGGAAATTAACCCAGTCAGCCAGACGTTTTATTGCCGCTGCATTAATATGGTATGAAACTTCTCTTGCAAAAGGACTTGTACCGTAATTTGTAATTAAATTAACAGGTCTATATTGAGGAGCCTGAAAAGAAGAACCTTCATGTGTAGTATTATTTACCATGATAAGCGTAGTGTTTATATTATTATCTGTAATTTCCGTTAATTTAGGCAGATAATCAAGTACAGAATACCCGTTTAATGTTAAACGTAGTGTAATATTAGATACAAGAGAACACCAGTATCCGTTCATGTATATTGGTTCGCGTAAAAAGGTTGGAAGACCTTTGAGCAGACTATAATAAAATAGATTTCGTTTTATAATGGCGCTGGTTTCAGGTAAATATATATCACTTTCACTAAGCCATAGATCGGTATATTGGGAATCGGTAATATATGCTTTTATTTTTGGATAAGGATCATAAATACTTAAATCCTTTTTCCAGTTATAATTAACGTAAGGCGGGTCTGTAACGCATACCGAAAAACCATTTTCTGAAAAAATAAGAGGAAGCATAAGAAGAGCCTGATTATGTTTTTCTACAAGCGAGAGCTCCTCTTTTTTATTTATTTCTTCAGGCGTATATTCGTATCCACCAAAAATAGGTGGAGCGCCTATTCTCGTATAACCGTTAAATGAGACTGTATTTGGATAATAAGTAAATCCAGAAAATATTTCTCTTAAATAAGGCGATTCCTCAAAAATAAACGGTATATAAACGCTTATTGCTCTATCAAGCATTATTAGCACAACATTTTTTCCAGTTCGTGAAAGTGAAAAGATAGGAGAAACTTTTTGAATTTCTTTTTGTTCTTTCACATATGTAGTTTTTAATTTATTAAAAGATGCATTAATTTTTTGAATATTAACAAATGAAATACTAAAAAGAGAAAAAATACACAGAGAAACAGGAACAAGAATGATATTTTTATTTTTCAGTTTATACAAAATAAAAGTAAGAATAAATAAAATAAACATTACGCATATATTTATTAAATTTTCTGTCTTTGAATGTATTACATCTTTTGAAAAAACAAAATTAACAGATAAAATTCCGTAATTACCGGAAAATAAAAATATATTTACAAGTATAATAATTGAAAAAGCAAGAAAAATAACAGAAAAGTATTTTTTTACGTTACACTGGAAAAGGAAATACAGACAAACTGGCCAAAAAACAAATAATCCAAAAACTTGTAATGTAGTATTGAAAAAAAAGAATAACGGGCTTGTATATTCGTCAATAAAGGAAAATTCCTGCGGAGAAGAAGCAATTAATTGTGAAGGAATAAATAATCCAATAACAGTCCATATTAAAAAAGCAGAAAAAAGGAAAATAATAAGCGATTTTGTAGCTTCATACTTAATATCTATGATTTTATAGATTTGTTTCTTAAAGATAACAAATAACCATGGAAAAATAGCGGCTAATATACAAATATAAGAAAGTAATTTTTGTGTTGAACCTCCATGAAAAATAAATATACATAAAAAAGAAAGAAAAATACAACATAAAGAAAAGAGTCCAATCAATATATAAGATTTATATTGGTAATGTATCCGGTAGTATATATTTTTAACTGCTGAAAAAACATTGTTCATTGTCCAGTATAAAACAAGCGCAGACGGTGAGTTATACAACAGTATCAAGAAAATTCCTGCCATTCCGTATAATTGAATTTTATCTCTTATGGGAAGTCCTTTAACATATATTGCTCCTGCGATACAATTAATCAGAGTCATAACAATAGGAAGTAAGTTAATTGTAAAACCGTCGATTGAAAAAAGAGCATCAGGAAGAGATAAATCTTTAATAAATAAAAATGATATATTTTTTAATATTATAAGATTCGAAAGAAATGAATATGCGGCGATAAAAAATGGGACTTGAATTAAAAGACCAAAACTACTTCGTAAAGCATAAATTGGGTGATAATGATTCTGGCGATAATATGTTGATAAAATCATGTACTGTTCATCGCCCTTAAAAACATCTTTGATTTTATCGACTTTAGGTTTTAACTTTTTTCCAATCTCCCTTTCAAGCTGTTGCCATTTTTCCGCCACATCATACAACGGCAGACATAATATGCTGATTGCTCCCGATATACAAATAATTGATAATCCTGCTTCTTTAAATAGTTTTTGAGCAAATACAAAAACAAATTCAAATATTTGGACTATAGGATAAATGATAATCGTGTAGAAAATATTAACCATTTACAATTCCTGTCATGAATTCAAAAACACGTTTCCCGGCTTCGCTGGGATATTGCCACGCTGTTTCGCGCGCTTTTTTTCGGGCGATTTTAAGGCTTTCGCTGTCTCCCGCGTTTTTAATAACTTCTGTTATTCGCGGAAAATCTTCTTCCCGCAATTCTATTCCCGCCTCTTTTACGGTTTTAAACTGCCACAATTCATGTTCAATATCATCCGCGTCATAAGGACGAAGGTCAAAATTTTGGCTGACATACAATACCGGCTTGTCGCGCAGGAACATGTAATCAAAAATGATTCCAGAAAAATCGGAGATCATTATATCCGCTTTATTAAGGGAATAAATATTTTCCCTCTCATAATCCCATTCAATGTTTTTTGTTTCCTTGTAACGCTCATGCAGACGTTCAAGCATTGCGGCTTCCGATTTCTTTGATTGCGGATGAGGACGGATAATAATGCGCCAACCCGACGCGGACAAAGGATCGAGCAGTTTCTCACCGTAACGGGTTAAAATAGCGGAAGCGCCCCATGAAGGAGAAACGAGTACGGTAAAAGGATGGTTTTCTTCAACTGGAAGATTTTTAAATTTTTCGGCGTATACGTCAAGATAACTGCATCCTACAGTTATAAGTTTTTTTTCAGGAATGTTACGTTGGCGCTCAAGGGTTCTTATGTCTTCCGCCTGATAATCGCCTGTTAAAAGTACGGAATCAAAATAATCAAAACTAAAAAGGCGGTAAATAGTCGCGTCGCTTGGAGCGTGAAGAAGATGCGAATAATGTTTTACCATCTTTGAACGTTTAAGCTGGTACACGTCAAGACCGGGAGTAGTCATAAGGCAGATTCCGGCGCGGAGCATATTAAGGCGGGCAAAAGCGCGGTTACCCTCGCCGATAAATTCCGATTTTACAAAATTCCATGAAGTATCAAAGACAGGATCATCCTGCGCGGAAGTAAGATACAAAACCGATGTTTTATGATTTTCAAATTCATCAAGGACGGGTTTAAAAACATTCCAGTACTGTTTTCCTTCATTATAGATTACAAATGAATGATCCGCTGAAGCGGCATTGACGGTTTTCCCGCCTGAAAAAAATACTTTAAGTTTAATTATTAACGCGCGCCCAAGAAAATAAACCGTTGCCGCGGCTCCGATTAAAATTGAAAACAACGCGCTTCCTGTTCCCGGATCAATGTAAAGCGGGTAAAAATGAATCATAAATCCTCCAGATATAAAAACTTTTCCGTAAAATCAAGCAAATCGGTAAATGTTTTTACATTATTTGTATTTTCAACTTGTATGTTGTTTGTCAATAATATCGGAATACAACCGGCGTTTTTTCCGGCGTTAACGTCGCGTATATCATCGCCTACCATGTATGATTGAAAAAGATCGATGTTATATTTTTCCGCCGCTTTAAAAATTAATCCCGGTTTTGGTTTTCTGCAATCGCAGTTTATCTTGTATTCGGGACGTTCTCCCGGAAAACCTTTGTCCGGATGATGGGGACAATAAAAAAGATCGTCAATATACGCGCCGTGTTTGCCTAAATCGGTTTCCATTTTCATGTGGATTAAGTCAAGCGTTTCAAAATCGACTTCTCCACGGGCTATTACAGGCTGGTTAGTAATAACAATTGCAAGGTATCCAAGACTGTTAATTCTTTTTATCGCTTCCGCCGCGCCGTCAATAAGTTCAAAATCTTCAGGCTTCGTTATAAAGTTATTGAATTTATTGATAGTGCCGTCTCTGTCAAGAAAAACGCATTTTTGTTTTCCCGACAAATTTCTTTGCCTGACAATGCCGTTTTCAATATCGGACATAACTTGCGCGTAACGTTCAGGAGTGCCCATGTCTTTTATGTATTCGGGAGTAGAGTAGGCGAAAATTTTACCGCCGGAAATAGAAGGTTTAAGCATATCGCGGTCAAGATCGACTTTTTCTTTTGTTTGCGGACAACTTTTTAAAAACTCTGTGGACAGGATATGAATCCCCGCGTTTACCTGATTTTTGTAATATGTGCGCTCATCTTCTTTATTCAGCCAGCGCGTTACCTGATTATCACTGTTACTGAAAAGAACTGCGCTGTCATAGGGGTGGTTGTTGGGGTGAACTGCAAGCGTAACATGGGCTTTTTTCTCGCGGTGGAAATTTATCATCCGCGAAAAATCAATGTCAAAAATAACATCGCCGTTTAACAAAATAAAATCGTCTGAAAGATGTTTTAATTTATATAATGCTCCCGCCGTTCCAAGAGGCTCTGTTTCATTATAGTAAGAAATATTACAGCCAAAGCGTTTGCCGTCTCCCAAAAAATATTTAATGTGCTCTCCAAGGTGTCCAATTACAAGAATAATTTCCGTTAAGCCGTTTCTTTTAAGACATTCAATCTGATGCTCAAGTATCGGCTTACCGCAGATTGGAATCATCGGTTTGGGAATGTCGCTTGCGATTGAAGATACGCGGGTTCCTTTGCCGCCCGCCATTATTACAACTTTCATCAAAAGAAATGATTCTCCAGCATCTGACACAGACAATGATATACAGGCAAATGTAATTCCTGTACTTTATAAGTTTCCGTTTCCGGCACAATGATACTTACATCCGCGACTTTTTTAAGCGCTCCGCCAGTTCCGCCTGAAAGAGCGATAATTTTTAGCTTTTTAGCCTTTGCGACAGCCGCCGCATACAGCACATTTTTTGAGTTACCGGAAGTTGAAATAGCGAGTAACACGTCTGTTTCTTTTCCGTAACCGTAAACTTGCTGGGCAAAAGTGATATTTCCGTCAATATCGTTAATACAAGCGGTGTTAAGCGAAGCATGACCGGAAAGAGCGATTGTAGGAAGACCGGGCTGCATACGGGGAATAAGATAATCGGCAATTTCAGAATCAACTTTTTTAATATCGGTAATAAATGAATCCGGCAGGTTTCGTTTTTTTGCGAATGTTTTCATCAATTCGCCGGCAATATGCTCCGCGTCGGAAGCGCTTCCGCCGTTACCCGCTATCAATAGTTTGCCGCCTTTTGAGTATGAATCGGCAATAATGTCAAACGCCGCGCTTATATCGGTTTTGACAGATTCCAAAGAGGGATAGCGATTAATTAATTGTTGTATATAGTCCATGCCTGAGTTCCTGTCTCGGTAAATGAAGGCGTTAATACCATCCCCTGTTTTTCCTTGAGCGCGCGAATGAGCGCGATTCTTTTGCAGGGGTTACAGTATATCATCATAAAGCCGCCGCCGCCGGCGCCTGATATTTTTGCCGATTCCGCGCCGTTGTCAAGCGTGTATTGGTACAGTTCATCTAAAAAGGAATTGGAAATTGAAGTGGCGGCGTTTTTTTTCGCCAGCCAGCCGTTCAAAAGGCAGTCAGAGAAACCTTTAAAGTCTCCTTTTAAGAGAGCTTCTTTCATAATTAACGATTGCCTTTTAAGTTCATGCATACTTTCAATGCTTTTAACGTCGCCCTTTTGCGTGTGCTTAATTTGCTCATTTATTATATTCGCGCTTTCTCTTGAAACGCCGGTGTAGTATAAAATTAGCGACGATTCAATCTCGTTTCTAATCCAGCGTTTCAGGCGGAGCGGATTAACAATTACGCGTTCATTTTCATAAAACTCCATAAAATTAAAACCGCCGAATGTCGCCGCGTATTGATCTTGTTTGCCGCCTGCAAGCCCAATATCCTCACGTTCTATTTTACAGGCAAGGGCGGCAATATCGTATTCGCCTAACGGCAGATTAAGCCACTCCTCAAAAGCCTTGATTATTGCCACTACCATTGTGGAAGACGAGCCAAGACCTGAGCCGGCGGGCGCGTCGGAATAAGTTGTCATTTTAAAAGAGAGCGGTTTTTTTACAAAATCGGAAATGATTCTGTTGTAAATACCGCAATGAAGCTGCAGGACAGAGGAGACGGGAAGTTTTTCCTCAGCTTTGTACTCCTCTTGTTTGCCTAAATCGACGGCGATAAATTCTATTTTACCTGAATCATTTGGTTCTATTGTACAGAAGGCGTACATGTCAACCGTTGCGTTTAACACATAACCGCCGTAACGGTTGTAGTAATCGGCTATGTCGGTTCCGCCGCCCGCTAGACCTAGCCTTAAGGGGGCTTTAGATCTTATTATCATAAATATTCTCCGATTTCTTCATTTTATTTCCATCCGATAGAATCAAGATAACTTTTAAGAACTTCGGTAAATCTTTTCATTTCGTGCGGTTTAATATCACCGATATTCGCGATTCTGAATGTGTTTATGTTTCCGAGTTTTCCCGGGTAAATAGTAAATTCGTGTTTGCGGGCAAGATCATGTAAATCTTCAAAACTGTATTTCGGTGTTTCAGGGTCAAAAATAGCGGTTATTAAATGAGACTGATCTTCTTCTTTTACCAACATTTTTAGATTGAATTTTTTGACCGCGTCGACAAGAATACGCCAACATTCGGTGTAACGCTCCCAGCGTTTTTCCACAGTTTCTTGTTTTGTTTCAAGGATCGCCTGTCTGAGCGCGTAAAGTGTTTGAACGGGCGGAGTAAAACGGGTTTGACCAGTTTTGGTAAAATGCGCGTATTGATCATACAAGTTAAGATAATAATTACGCATGGGAATAGTCTTTGTTTTTTCAAGCTCGCTTTTTTTGCAGATAACAAAACCAACACCCGCCATTCCCTGAATATTTTTATTTGAAGTGGAAGCCATAAAATCAATACCGAGTTTTGATAAATCCATCGGCATTCCGGCGAAAATGCTTACCGCGTCAACTATCGTAACTATATTGTATTTTTTCGCAAGCGGACAAATAACATCAAGCGGATTAAGCAAGCCCGTTGTTGTCTCGTGGTAAACAATGCCAAGGTGGGTATATTTACCGGTTTTAAATTCGCTCTCAAGAGCGGATATATTGATTTTTTCGTAAGTTGAACTTTTATAAACAGTGTGGTTAATTTTATAAACAGACGCTATTTTAGCGAGACGCTCGCCGTAAGAACCGTTATCGACAATAAGAATATGTCCGGTTTCGGGAACGCAGGAAGAAATCATTACTTCATCGGCGGCAGTGCCGGAACCGCCGAAAAATACCGTTTCATATTCGGATGGGTCGGCGACGATGGCGGTAAGTTCCTTGCAAACCCATTTCATCACATCTCCGAATTCTTTCTCGCGAGGACAGATGTCGGCGCAAATTTGGGCGTATTTAACGCTGTCGCTTGTCGTCGCCGGACCGGGATTCAAGAGAACTTCGCGGCGTATTTGGCGTAACGATTCATTTTCCTGAATAAGCGGCAGGATTTCATTCTGCGCCATTTCAAGATGGCTATCGTCGTCAATTTCGCGCCACGCGTAATATTCAATTTTACGGATAAATACAAAGTTTGAAGCGGTACACGCCATGATTGCGTGTTCATAGTCAAGTTTCGGAAGTTCGGCGCGTTTTTTTTCGTAGTATGCGCACATTGCGGAAAGAAGCGGGCGGGAAATTTTTGTAATTCCGACAAGTTCGCCGTAGGTAGAATTAAGTTCCGCTTTGTTTTTAGAAAGCGCCTTTAAAAATGAGCCGTTAACCGCTTCTAAGTATACCTCGTCGCCTGAATTAGTCGCGCCGGAAGCGAGAATAACATTTTCATGAATATCGTTGCAAAGGATAGTAAGCCCTATGCTGTCGTAGATTAGGTCGGATTCCAAGAGTAAAAAATCATCGGTTACATAAGGAGCGCATATATTCAAAGTAGCCATGCTGCTTGTTGTCTCATAATCGGCGCTAAAAGCGGTTTGTATGGCGGGATATTTTTTTGCAAGTTCGTCGTACGCTTCCGCATGGTAGCCCGTACCGATAATAATTCTTTCAATGCCGCAGGCAAGCAGTTTTTGAACCGACCATTCAGCAATGGCGATCCCGCCCAATTCAAGAAATCCTTTGGGCATTGAAACTGTCTTTTCTTTAAGACGCGAACCAAGACCCGCCGCTACAATAACCGCTTGTTTTATCATTTTTAACCTTTTTTATAAGCCGCGTGAGCGGCTTGCTATCCTTAGAATAGTTTATTAATCGAACGGCTCCGCAACGCGGAGACGATGTTCTTCAATAAATTTCATAAATGCCGCTTTATTTTCCTGCGGCGTTGTTTTTGGGCGCCCTAAATCCTTACGCGCACCCTTTTTTACTTTTACCTCAATAAATGTAAGCCCTTCGTTTTTTTTAGTTAAAATCTTTTTTAATTCTTTTTTTGTTTTAGCCTGATAAACTTTAGTATAACCGCAGGCGCGCGCGACAGCCGGAATATCAATAAACGGAGCGATAGTAGGCTGTCCTCCTACGGAATCATGCGCGCAGTTGTTAAGAACAATGTGGCAATAGTTACGCGGTTTTTGTGTTCCGATTGCGGCGAAGGAGCCCATGTGCATAAGAGCCGCGCCGTCTCCGTCAAGGCAGGTAACCTGTAACTGTAGTTTTTGCAAAGCGATAGACAGCGCAATGGAAGACGCATGCCCCATAGAACCTACGGTAAGAAAATCGCGCGCATGACCGGCGCCCGCTTTATCGCGTAACTCGTACAGTTCGCGCGAGATCATACCGGTAGTGGAAACAATAATACCTTCTCGGTTTGCGGCAATTTCTTCGATTGCCTCTTCTCGCGTCATTACCGCATCATGCTCTTCTTTTTTTTGAAGGGTATAAGGCGAAAACGTTTCTTTGCGTATAACAAACGCGTATGGAGAACCTGTTTCGGAAATTGTTTTAAAGCATGTTTCAATTTGGCTGTTTACGCCGTCTTCATTATTTTCAAGCACAGCGTATGGAATACCCATGCTTTCAAGTAGAGAGCAGGTAACTTTTCCCTGTTTGACATGCTGCGGTTCGTCATGTACTCCCGGTTCTCCGCGCCAGCCAATGACTACAACTAACGGTATGCGGTAAACATCGTTATCAGCAAGCGAGAGCAGAGGATTAACAGCGTTTCCGATGCCTGAATTTTGCATATACACAAGCGGAATGTGTCCTGTTGCAAGATGATACCCGCATGCAAGACCGACTGCGGCTCCCTCATTTACGGCGATAATATGGTTTTGCTTATCACAGTGATCCGTAATATACGCGCAAAAATCTTTAAGGAGCGAGTCGGGAACGCCCGAAAAAAAGCCGACTCCCTTTTCTGTAAGTTTGTTGTAAAAATATTCAGCCGTAATCAATTATTTGCCGCCCGGAATTAATTCAAGTATTTCTTTTATTGGCATACAAACCGAATCCGCTTCAAGAGAACGTTCGTTTTGTAAAATCATTTTTGCGGTGTTGACCATTGCCGGATATGCGGAACGGAGCATGTGGTTTGCGTAAATAATAATATTCGCGCCCCAAGAGGCAAGTTCTTTTTCTGTAAATTTGTTATATGTTGTAGGAACAAGAATAATCGGCACATGGGGATATTCGGCGCGGAAAAGCGAACAAAATTCTTTAATGTCGTCGCCTGATTTTTCTTTGCTGTGTATCATAACGCCGTCGGCGCCTGCCTCGACAAAGGCTCGCGCTCTTTCCATTGCGTGCGAGACGGGAAAACCCGCTATCAGACTTTCAAGACGCGCGATGATCATAAATTCTTTTGTTACTTGCGCTTTTTTGCCGGCTTTGATTTTATCACAGAAGTCGTGAATGGGGCATAATTCCTGATTAACGTCGGTGCCAAAAAGTGAATTTTTTTTAAGACCGGTTTTGTCTTCTATAATGACCGCTGATATTCCGTTTCGTTCAAGAGTTTTAACAGTAAAAGACAAATGATGACCGCCTGTGTCGCCGTCAAAAATTATCGGTTTTGTCGTACATTCAAGAATATTGGTTAAATCGTGCAGACGAGTAGTAAGATCAACCGCTTCAATATCGGGCTTTCCCTTACTTGTAGAATCTGTTAAACTTGACGACCACATTCCGTCATAACTGTGCAAACCGTCTTCTTTCTCAATTTCAAGATTCTCTATTATTAAACCGGACAAACCGGAATGCGCTTCCATAATTCTTACAATCTGTTTTGTTTCAAGAAGTCTGCGAAGCGTTTTTAAGCGAATGTCCGGCGTTGTTCCAATAGAACGTATCGCCTCATTAATTGAAGATGAATTAATCCCAGAGGTATAGGGAATCTCAATAACTTCGCCGTTAAGTTCTTTCATTACCGCGAAAACTTCATCGCGTTCTTTTTGCAAAGGACCGCTTTTCCAGTCGTCCCCGTGAATGATGTAATCGGGTTTTAATTTTCGCAAATTAGGCACATAACTCCATTCTTCCTGCGGAATTACACGAGCGACGCCTTTAACATTTTCGATAACATCTTTTCTTTGTTCATAATTTAAATAGGGCAGGCGTTTATGCGACGCGATAGCGGCATCAGTCAATAATCCAACTGTCAATTCGCCGAGTATTGCGCCCTGACGGATAATATTGATTATACCGGGGTGAATAATATCGCCGCGCATTCCAAGATAAACTGTTTTTTGTTTTGTCATCGAGTAAAATCCTTTATAATATTATATACTTTTTTTGCGGAAATGTCATAGGAATATTTAGCAAGAATTGCGTCCGGTTTTTCAACCGGTTCATTCAGCAGAATATCAAGATCGATATCTATATTATACGGATCGATATAATGCGCGGTTTTTCCGTAGATTTCCGGAAGACTCGCCGCTTTTGAGATAATTATTTGCGCGCCGCATGATAATGCTTCAAGCGGGGTAAGACCGAAGCCTTCATAATAGGAAGGAAGGATAAACGCCTTGCATTTTGTCATTAGCGCTTTTACTTTACTATCCTCAAGATAACCCAACAGAATAATATTATTGGGAATTTCATCGTCAAGTTCATTTACTTTTACTGTTGAAAGACTGGTTCCTGAAATTGCAAAAGTCGATTCGGGGTGTTTTTCTGCATACTTAAGAATCCATTTAATATTTTTACGTTTTGAAAGACTTCCAAGAGAGAAATAAAAAGGTTTTTCGGCAAGCGCGGGAAATTGTTTAAATATAGATGAGTCGGGAACAATATCGCGAATGTGATCCGCGCTGCTGTAAATAACATTTATTCTTGAAGGATCAATCTTAAATGATTTGCTGATTTCGTTTTTACTGTATTCAGAAACAGTTGCAATCCTTTTTGCGTGATGTGCGATAAAACGATATTGAAGTCTGCTGTAAAACCTTGTAAATTTATCCCTTAGGCTGACAAAGTCTTCTGGAAAAAATTCGCAGTAAATATCATGTAAAAAAACAATACCGGGAGTGAAGGGAAGGGCGGTGTTGCCAAATTCAAGAATAGTATAATTTTTATGCGTAAGTAAAAAACCCTGCAAAGTAAGCATTTGCCAGCTTATGTTTGACTTGCCCTTTTTTTTAAGTCTGATAATTTCAAGGTTTTTATAATTTGGAATATTTTCAACAAAGGACGGAATTACAATGGCAATTTCATCTTTTGCGCAAAGATTATCCAAACGGCGGGTAACTTCATATGCGTAACGTTCAATGCCTGTAAGCCTTCTGCAGAGGAAATCACCGTTAATTAAAACTCTCTTTTTAAAACTCATATTTTATACAACAGCCTTGATAATTACTTCTTTCATTTTATCAACTGTTTTTTCCCATGAAAAGAGGCTTGCCCTCTCAAGTCCCTTTTTAATATAAAATTTGCGTAAATCCTCGTTAAAATACAGATCCTCAAAAGCCTTAATACACTGTTTTTCACTGTCATAATCAATCATTATTGCAGAATCGCCCGCTACTTCCGGCAGTGAAGAACTATTGGAAGTAATAACAGGAGTTCCAGCCTGCATTGCCTCAAGCACCGGAACACCAAAACCCTCGTATTGGGAAATAAAGGTAAAGAATAAAGAATTGCTGTAAAGAACATTTACATCAATATCGTTAACATACCCAAGTCCTACGATTTTATCGCGATATTCGTTAAAATTTTCTATTTCTTTCTCTAATTGGCGAATAAATTTATTCCATTGCGAGCCGCCAAGATAGAAATATAAATCCTTAATGTCATGTATTTTTATAAATTTAATAAAGCATTTTACTGTAAACATAAGATTTTTCCGCGGTTCAAGATTACAAAGAGAAAAAATATATCTATTGTTATTATAGTATTTTATTCTATATTTATCAAGCGCGGCTGCAAGTTTTGTTTTGTCATAATCTGGGGAAAAATTTTGAGATGTCGCGTGATGAATAACGACCATTTTATTTTCGTCTAATTGATTACCGTAATATTTTATAAAATCATTCTTAGTATGATTGGAATTACAAAGATAATAAGTATCTTTATTTAATGATTTTATAATAAAACTAAACCAATGGGTATCTGAATTAATAGAATCTTTATCTGATATAACAGGTATAAGATCATGTAAAATAATAAAATGTTTTATAGAAGGATAAGCATTTATTTCATTATTCGCAGGATTTAATGGAGAAAAAAATATATCTATTGTTTCTAATAAATCGCTGTTGTTGTGAGAACAAAATATCAAATATAAATAATTCTTAATTATTTTTAAAATGTAAATTATTTTTTTAATTATATTACTAGAAGCTTTTAAATTATTTTTATGAAATTTTATGTTAAGTAATATTCTTTCTTTTATATTAATACAAATTGAAAATTGCGATAATAAATTATCTTTTTTAAAATATTTTATTTTATTATAATTTTCTCTAATATAAAGAATAATACAAAAACGCGGATCATTTGAAAGATATTTTAGAATATTATATGCTGCAAAAAAAATACCTGTTCTGTCAGATGATCCTTTTACATAACTTTTTGCTATTATTGTGGCATCGTAAAGTAAATTATATTTTTTAATCATTGTTATTTATTCTTTATGTTTATGTGTTTTTACTAACAAATCAAATGTTTTTTTAGGTAACAATTTTTTTAGTATTAAAACTATAATCCGTCGAAGATGAAAAAAAATACTATTATTTTCTTTATCAACAGTTTGCATAAATTTTGTTCTTTCTATTTCCAGATTTCGTATATCATCAATAAAGCTTCCAAATATATCATTTATTATCTGTCCTTGATTTACAGTTTCAATTTTATAATTTCTTCCAAAGTCAAAATAATATTTTGTGTGTTGTCCAAAATAACCAATATGCTGAACTAAACTATTGTTAACACAGAAAATTGGTGTTCCAACATTGTTAAAATATTCAGAAAACCGCCAATCAATATCTTTTATATTATCAAATGAATCAATATTTGCTAAAAATTCTGATACTTTGTCACGATGAAATAATGTTCCGGCAGCTCCAATAGTTTTTTTTAGACACAATTCATCATCAATTTGTCGATAAGATTCATGTGAATTAGCGTTAAAAAGAGATAGAATACCATTCGTTTTTGGAAACAATTTAAGAGCAGTTACCAGCCAATCTTTACAAAAGATGAGATCAGAATCAGCGTTAAAAAGTAATTCATCTGATGAAAGTAGAAAATCATGATACATTTGATATGTATTTTTATCAGCTTTTAAGTTTACTTCATTAATTTTTATAGATGTAGCCGTTGGAAATATTTTTTTTAATTCTTCAATACCATATTCAGTACTGCAATCATCATAAATTCTGATGTTATGCGGTATTGAAATATTTGATTCATAAAGTGATGAGGCCATTAATTCCAATATTTTTTTTCTGTTGTAAGTTGGTATTCCAATTGTTAACATATATTTATTAAGTCTTTTTTAGTTTATTTTTAAAATTTATATATAAACTATATAATAACTCAGTATTATATAATCCAATAATTTTTGAAATTATAAAATATTTTCCTTTAAAATTATTAGGTAATTTTTTAGAAATATTTCTTTGTTTTTTAATAATATTATAATAAGCTTTTTTGTCTTTATGTTTTATTATATCAATATATTTATAAATATCATAATACAGCGCTTTTGCCTTTTCTTGCATATATAGACAACCTTCTTTTGGATAGTTATTTAATTCTTTTGACCAAGATAATAAATCATTTGAAATATCAAGTAAATCAATTAATTTTTTAGATGATATTTTTGATGTAATTGAATCATCTCTTTCAATTCTGTATGCATAAAATGGAAAATGATTTACTGTAATATTTTTCGTTTTAAAAAGAACTCTTGGCATCCAATGTTCGTCTTCATGCAATATACCTTTCTTAAAAAATAAATTATTTTTTATTAAGTATTCTTTTTTTAAAACAAAAAGCCATCCGGCAAGATATAAACCGGGTTTATTAAATTCATTTATTATTTGATTAGGGTCAGCGAGTATAATTTCTTTATTGAACCCGTTTTTTATAGTTATTTTTCCATTATCGGTAAATTCAATAAAATTAGCATTTATTATTACATCTGTTTTGTATTTTTGAATTACATCAAATAGATTCTTAAGGGTATTATTATCTGCTAATTTATCATCACTGTCCAAAAAAATAATATAATCGCCTGTTGCTTGTAAAATCCCTATATTCCTTGCATCACTTAAACCACCATTTTCTTTGTGAATTACTTTTATATGATTGTCTCTTTTTGAAAAATCATCACATAGGGAAGGGCAGTTATCGGGAGAACCGTCATCGACTAAAATACATTCGTAATCAGAAAATGATTGTGATAATACGCTTTGAACGCAATCATTTAAATATTTTTCTGTTTTGAAAACCGGAATAATTATTGAAAACGTCATTATATTAATCCTTAATAGTTACTTTAGACCAGTTTGCGGAATCAAAAATATTATCTTTAACATGAAGCCATTCATCAGGCTTAATACCATCTTGAATTATTCTTTGTGGTCTCCATATACTGCTGGTTGTAATTGTTACGCCATTATCTTTTTCAATAAGCATTTCTTTTCCCGTAAAAGGATTAATAAGAGTATTAATTAATCCGTTAGTTGCGATATGAGGAACATCGGCGTTTGTCATAAAAGTATTATCTGTTTTTAGTTGAAAATCGGCATTGAAATCTTTTACCAATAAAAGACAGTTAGATGCTTCAAGCCGCCAATAATTAATATCAGGAAAACTAATAGAATCAGGAAAGGGCGCGATATTGCTTGTGCCATGATCAGAAACAATAATAATACGGGTATTGTCATAGACGCTATTTTCTTTTAAGAAGTTAAACCATTTTGCAAGAAGAATGAATGATGCAATATTTACATGATAATGAACCTCTTGCGAATATGGACCTGTTCCTTTATTGGTAACGATATTGGAAGGAGTATATTCAGGTGTTTGCATAAACGCGGGATCATGTGTTAATTGGTTATCAAAAATAACGGCATAATCGTTATTAATATCTGTAATTTCTGTAGCTTCAGGAAGAAAATATAATGAAGTATAGTCGTCTATTGTACTTTTTGGATAGTTATTTCTTGCAACTAAAAAATTACCCTCTTCAAATAATGAAAGATATTCACCGTTATTATATATTAAAGTATGGAATATGATAGGAGATACTTTAAGAAATGAGAAACGTATGAAGTTATTATATAATATTTTGTATAAATTTATTAAAAATATTGGATTAATATTTTTTAAATAATATTTTGTATAATCACTTAAATTATTGCCGGCTGTAATGTTTTCAAAATTATTAAAAGGAGAATAATCAATATTAAGCGAATCTAAGTACGATACATTATAAAAAGATACATTAAAACCGGATTTTGCAATTATTCTTGGAAGAACCTGTAAAGCTTCATTTAGTTGGTCATAAACCCCTTCATTTTTTCTATTTTGTCTATTAAGCGGAGTATAGTAGTATCCGCCGAAAATACTTGGTAAACCATGAATAGTATATTGACCAAAAGATATTGTATTAGGATAATAAGTAAAACCTCTAAATGAATCAAAAAGTTCAGGTTTTTCTTCAAACATATATGGAACATAACCGGATACAGCTTTATCAAGCATAATTATTAGTAAATTTTTCCCGTTTTTAGAAAAAGTATAATATTTATTAAAATCTCCAATATCTTCCGAAATTGAATTCTCAACTTTCATATTTATATTAGTAAATTCTTTGTTGATCTTGTATATATTCGTTATTCCATAAGATAAAAGCGATATTATTAGAATACATTGTAAGGCTAGAAGTATTTTATTTTTCTTTATTAATAAAAATAATATAACAACAGCAGCGATAAACATAAGAACAAAAATATTTATTATTTTGTTCATTATCGATATAGAGTGGAAATTTGAGAAGTTTAAGTCCGGCATCAGAAATCCATAATCTATTTTAAAGCAAAAAACATTTACCATAAATATACCAAGAGCAATTGTGAAAATAAATGTCATTATCAAACGCGCTCGTTTTGAAAATATAAGATATATACAAACCAGCCATAATAATATTCCGGCAGACTGGAGCAGGGTAATGCCAATAAACGGCAAAGGAGAGTAAAAAGGTTTTATAAAAGAAAATTCCTCAACGCTGGAAGCAATCAGGCTTGATGGTATTACAAGCCCAACTAATAAAGATATTCCAATGATGGACATAGTGAAAATTCTACCGGTATTCTCAAGAGTTATATTTTTTAAAATATTTATTTTGCAAATATAATTAATTATTTGCTTTCTATATTGGAGCAGAATTATTAGTAATACGAAAAACGCTAATATAAAACGTCTGTATCTGCCAATCTCGCGAGAAGATAATAATATATAAAGTATAATTAAACAAATAAATAAAATAACAGCGGGAAAAATAAACTTTTTAAGCTTTTCGTTTTTTAATACAATGTTTTTTACTAAATTATATATATTATTGAATGTCCAATATAAAACCAACGCGGCGGGAGAATTGTATAACAAAACAAGAAATACTAAGGCGATACCATAAAGCTGTATTTTATCTTTTAACTGAAGCCCTTTCGCGTATATTGCGCCTGAGACGCAGTTAATGAGCGTCATAAGAATCGGGAAAATGTTTAAACCCCAAAGCAGTCCGTCGGGAGCGCCTAAGTCCGCGATAAATTTAAATTTTTGACCGTTTAACAACTCAAGATTATGCAGGAAATGATAAGCGGCAATAAAGAAAGGAATTTGTATAAATAAATCCAGACTGTTGCTGAGGGCGTAAATAGGGTGATAGTTGTTTTGGCGGTAAAGGGTGGAAGTAAGCATATATCTTTCATCGCCTTTGAAAGTAGCTTTTATCTTGTCAATTTTCCCCTTCATTTGTTTCTGTCTTTCTCTTTCGGCTTTTTGTTTTTCTTCCGCCATAAGATAAATGGGCAGAATAAGGGTGCTTACAGCTATGCTTAACCCGATAATGGACAAACCGGGACTTTTTGTCAGACGGAGAATAAGGGCATAACAAAGCTCTATTACCTGTTCTATGGGGAATATTATCAGTGTGTATAAAATGTTAGGCATGATTTTTAATCTTTAATAGTTACTTCAGACCAGTTTGTGGAATCAAAAATATTATCTTTAACATGAAGCCATTCATCAGATTTAATACCGGTATTTATGAATTTATCAGGATAAGCTATATCACAAGTAGTTATTGTTACACCGTTATCTTTTTCAATAAGCATTTCTTTTCCAGTAAAAGGGTTAATTAATTTTTGAACAATACCTTTCGTTATAATACTCGGAACATCGGCGTTTGTCATAAAAGTATTGTTCGTCTTCAACTCAAATTCAGCGTTAAAATCTTTTACCATAAATAAACAATTAAATTCCAATAATTCTCTTCCGTCGGGAAGATTGTTTTTCTCTTTAAAAGGATTTGCTGCCCTTATACCATGATCAGAAACAAGAATAATACGCGTATTATCATAAACGCCATTTTCTTTTAAATAATCAAACCACTTTGAAAGAAGTGTAAAAGAAGACATCATCGCGTGGAAACGTTTTTCTTCTGAAAAAAGTCCGCTACCTCTAAATCTAATATTGTTTGCCGGTTTATAGTCGGGTGTATCCATAATGGCAGCATGACATACAATATCGCTTACAAGAACTGAAAAGTTATTTTCATTATCTTGAGATATTGTCGTAATATTCGGAAGATAATGTAGAAGGGCATAGCCATCTATAGAATATTTTGAATATGAATTATCATATATAAAATTATCAAATGATAAATAATTACCATCATTATAAATAAAACTGTGAAATATATAAGGAGCAATTTTTAAGAGAGAGAATCGCAATAATGAGCTTGATAATATTTTATTAAAATCTTTAAGAAGAAATTCATTTTTAAACTGATAAAGATACTTATTAAGAAATTCAAATCTTGTACTATATACGGAAATGTTTTTATATTTATCATATATTGATTCATCCATCCAGAATTGGTTTAATATTGACACATTGTAATTTGACTCAGATAAGATTATCGGCAATACTTGTAAAGCCTTTGTGTATTCTTCAAACCAAGGTTCTTTATAACGCTTGCGTATTTCAAGCGGTGTGTAGTAATACCCCCCAAAAATGCCCGGAAAACCATGAATAGTATGGGCTCCAAAAGAAATAGCGTTAGGATAATATGTAAAACCGGAAAAGCTATTTAGTAACTCCGGCTTCTCGGAAAAAACTAAAGGAACATAACCGGATAAACCATAATCAAGCATAATTAAAATTATATTTTTCCCATTTTTAGAAAAAGTATAATATTTATTAAAATCTCCAAAGCTGTCCGGAATTGAAGCTCCCCCCCCCCCCCCCCCCCCCGCATTTACTTTGGTAAATTTATTATTAATCTTATATATATTCGTAATTCCAAAACATAAAAGCGATATTATTAAAATACTTTGTAAGGCTATAAATATTTTTTCTTTCTTTATTATTAAAAGCAATATTATAACTGCAGCAATAAACAGCAAAACAAGTATATTTATTAATTTTATAAAAGCTGGAACCGAGTGGAAATACGAGAAATTCAGATCGGGCGTCATAAATCCATAATCTGTTTTAAAACAAAAAACATTTACCATAAATAAGCCTAAAGCTATCGTTAAAAGAAATGTCATTATTATGCGCGCCCGTTTTGAAAATATAAGATATATACAAATAAGCCATAATAATATTCCGGCAGACTGGAGCAGGGTAATGCCAATAAACGGCAAAGGAGAGGCAAACGGTTTTATAAAAGAAAATTCCTCAACGCTGGAAGCAATCAGACTTGACGGTATTATAAGCCCAACTAATAAAAAAATACCAATGACGGACATAGTGAAAATTCTACCGGTATTCTCGAGCGTTATGTTTTTTACGATATTTATTTTGCCAATATAATTAATTATTTGTCTTTTATAACGGAAAAGAACTATAAGACATATAAGAAAGGTTAAAAAAAAGCGTCTGTATCTGCCAATCTCATGAGAAGATAGTAATATATAAAATATAAGTAAACAAATAAATAAAATAAAGGCGGGAAAAATAAACTTTTTAAGCTTTTCATTTTTTAATACAATGTTTTTTACTAAATTATATATATTATTGAATGTCCAATATAAAACCAACGCGGCGGGAGAATTGTATAACAAAACAAGAAATACTAAGGCGATACCATAAAGCTGTATTTTATCTTTTAACTGAAGCCCTTTCGCGTATATTGCGCCTGAGACGCAGTTAATGAGCGTCATAAGAATCGGGAAAATGTTTAAACCCCAAAGCAGTCCGTCGGGAGCGCCTAAGTCCGCGATAAATTTAAATTTTTGACCGTTTAACAACTCAAGATTATGCAGGAAATGATAAGCGGCAATAAAGAAAGGAATTTGTATAAATAAATCCAGACTGTTGCTGAGGGCGTAAATAGGGTGATAGTTGTTTTGGCGGTAAAGGGTGGAAGTAAGCATATATCTTTCATCGCCTTTGAAAGTAGCTTTTATCTTGTCAATTTTCCCCTTCATTTGTTTCTGTCTTTCTCTTTCGGCTTTTTGTTTTTCTTCCGCCATAAGATAAATGGGCAGAATAAGGGTGCTTACAGCTATGCTTAACCCGATAATGGACAAACCGGGACTTTTTGTCAGACGGAGAATAAGGGCATAACAAAGCTCTATTACCTGTTCTATGGGGAATATTATCAGTGTGTATAAAAT
>Ga0268262_10000257_pt1 | contig 71704 bp, 63 predicted proteins | sample TergutNc150P3_FD_190354 | JGI IMG/M metagenome (GOLD analysis project Ga0268262, IMG submission 190354) | Nasutitermes corniger P3 segment gut microbial community from laboratory colony in Florida, USA - Nc150 P3 (SPAdes) (version 2) | ecosystem: Host-associated > Arthropoda: Insects >...
ATAGCCTAATCTCAGACCGCAAGGGTGCAGTGAGAAGCTGGGAAGTTACGCAAACCAATGAATTTTTGGTGCAGTTGGAGAGCGCGAGGTGCATGGTTATATGCTCAACTAACTTTCAAGGGCATTTAGATGCGGCGAGCAATCGCAGATTCCATTTTCATTTGCAATTTGGCTTTTTGAAAAAAGAGGGCATTTTGACAATGGCAAAAAACTTTTTCCCAGATTTAGCGGATGAAGATTGGAGCTATTTAACAGATGTAGAGACGCTTGCACCTGGTGATTTTTATGCGGTGTATAAAAGATTGCAATGGCTGCCTAAAGAGGAATTGACTTTGCAACGGGTTGTGGGTGGATTGGTGGACATGGCTAATGCAAAAGAGGCTTATGGGAGCAGGAAACTTGGGTTTTAATGGGGTTTACCCATTCAACTCTTTTCTCACTTCTTTCCAATACGGGAAATGCTTTGCTATAACTGCATAGAATTTTTCGGAGTGGTTTGCTTCTATTAAATGCGCGAGTTCGTGGGCAACTACGTATTCTATGCACCGGAGAGGTTTTTTTATCAAGCCTGTGCTGAAAGTTATCTCTCTGGTTTTCATTTTGCAGTTTCCCCATTGGGTTTTCATTTTGCGCAATTTCCAGTCTTTTGCCTTGACTCCAAGCCTGAACTCCCATTGGGGGAGCAGATTTGAGATGATTTTTTTGAGTTTTTCCATTTCTTCTTTTGAAATTTCCTGTTCTTTTCTCAAAGCGGGTGGCGGATTTGTTTTTATTTTTTCCATTGTTCTTTTTAGCCACTCGTAATTTTTGCTCAAAAAGTCAATCGCAAATTTTTCGCTGGCGTAATAGGGAATGGTTAAATGTGCCTGCAAGTCCTTTTGCGAAACATAAAGCCTAACGCTACGCACCCTTTTGCGCTCTGTCAGCACCTGCAAGCCGCCTATTTTGAATGTTTTTTTAAGGAGCATTTAGGGTAAAATATAGTAAGTGTGCGATTTTTTTTGTATATTTAATATAGGTTACCTGGGAGGTTACTATGAAGAAAATTTCAACATTGCCGTTTTTTGCGCTAATTGCTTTGGTTTCACAGGCTTGGGGAGAATACGCTTCTTGCGCAGCAGCCTTGGGAAATACTTATTTTTGCCAATGGCCTGGTGGTTGTTACGAGATAAATAAGGGAAAAACTGACGCCGAAAATTGCCAGACAAATTATGATAACTGCAAGAAGGATGGGTATTTATACATTAGCGTTACTAGTGCTAATACAGGTGATGGTAAGAAATGCAATGGCACATGGGCAAACGATGGATTTGACCCTGGTTTCAACGGTGGTATTGCTATATGGTGTCAATGGTCAACAGGTTGCCAACAAATAAAGCACGATTCTACTCTTACGAAGTGTGAATCTTTCGGGTATATATATATAAACGTTGCTGATGATGATGTTGGCGATGGCAAAATTTGCAAAAATAGCGGTACATGGAGTGGTCAAGGTAGAGATCCAAATGCTACAAGCTCCTCTAGCATTGCCGCCGCTACTCCAAGTTCTTCCAGCACTGCCGCTACCATAAGTTCTTCTAGCGAAGCTGCCACTACCGTAAGCTCTTCTAGCGAAACTACCGCTACCACAAGCTCTTCTAGTGTAGGCACAACCCAAAGCTCTTCTAGCAGCGGCACAAGCCCCTCTAGCTCTTCCGAAGGCACAGACCCAATTATATCTCACAACAGAGCGCCAGTTTTTGGTTTGAGCGTAGTTAATTTTGCTCGCAACTTGCGTATAGGTTCTGACAAAAATGCAACAGTATCTCTGTTTGATATAAATGGCAAACAAGTTTTGAGCCAAAAGGTGCAGAGCGGAACCACCACCATTAGCTTGGAAAAGCAGAAAGTGGGCGTTTATTACGCGGTGGCAAAATCGGGTTCGCAAAAGCAAATAGTTAAGATTGTGTTGAAGTGAAAAATATAACTAAAATAGATGCTTCTCTTTTTTTTCAAATTGAAAAGCATCTTATAGAAAGTGGTATAGGCGAAGATAAAGATAGTTTTGAGACGATAAAAAAGAGATTAATAAAACCTCCCGTTTTAAATGCGGGAGTATTTGCCGAAGAGTGCATATATGTCATTTTGGCGGGAGGTTTTAGACAAAAAATCGCAAAGAAAAAATTTGGCGAAATAATGAATTATATACATAGCGGCGGGCAAATTTCCGAAAAGAATTTGCTCAAAATTTTTGGGAATGTGAATAAGATAAGAGCCATAATCAAAATTTGGAATAACAGAGAAAATTTCAGAGACGGATTTTACAAATTAAAAACAGAAGACGAAAAATTGGATTACTTGGGCAAATTGCCGCATATCGGAGAGATAACGAAAAACCATCTTGCGCGAAATTTAGGCATCAATAAAGTTAAATACGATGTGTGGATTCAACGGCTTGCCATTGCTCTTAACAAATCAAATTTGAAAGAGGGTTTTCCCTTGAACGAAGATGTGAAAATTCTGTGCGATAAAATGTTTGCGCAAATAGAAAAAGCCACGGGATTAAACAAAGGCTATATAGATGTGGTTCTGTGGAAAGCCTGCCAAGTAGGGATTTTGAATTTAAATGATTAATCCAATCAGCGTTTACTATATTCATCTCTGACCTTGGGGATATAGCTCAGTTGGTAGAGCGACGCGTTCGCAATGCGTAGGCCAGGGGTTCGACTCCCCTTATCTCCATTATGCCTGAACCGTGGTTGATATTGCGCGTTCCTGAAGGTTCCGTGTTTCTATATGTTATGCCCTCCGGCGAGCATATTAAAAAATGGCCATTGAAAGTTTTGGGGCAAATTTTAAAGCAAGATAAAGTCCACATAACTATGAGTTCTTCGGGCAAGCCTTTTTTGCCGCCTGGTATGGGTTTTGCGAATTGGAGCAATAGCAAGGGAGAGTGCGTTCTCGCATATTCTGAGGAATGTGATGTTGGAATAGATTTGGAGTTTTATAAAGAGAAAAATTTTGAAGCTCTTTCAAAAAGATTTTTTGCAGATGGCGAAATTGCAAAAAAAGCAGAAACATTTTATCCATTATGGACAAAAAAGGAAGCCTACTATAAATGTATGGCTGGCGAATTTTTTTCTGTTTTGAAAAGCGACTTATATCCAAATGCAAAAATATGGAACTTGCAAGGCTCGTATAAAGAAAAACACGAAATTGCTCTTTGCTTGAGAAGCGGCCTAATTAACTTCAATACCATTTTTCTTGAGAACGGGGTCTAGCATAGTTATACACTCTGTGTAGGCTTTTGCCTCCCAATGAAGCTCTTGGTCTTTTGCATTTTCTAATTGAAGGCCAAGCCTTTCTCTAAATTTTTTTATATCTGCATCTAACATATTTTTATCTCCAATATACAGAATATAGTAAACGCTGATTAACTCATATTTAAGTATTCTATACCCTATACCCTATACCCAAATATTTAATCATCAAACAATTGCTACTTTATTCAAAATGCAAAATAAAATAGAGGTAATGGCACCGGCGGGTTCTTACGAGTCTCTTATGGCGGCTATAAATGCGGGGGCTAATTCGGTTTATTTTGGCGCAGAAAATTTGAATATGAGGGCTAGGAATTCAAACAATTTCAGTTTAGAAGATTTGGCAAAAATAAGCTCTATTTGCAAAGAAAAAAATGTGAAATGTTATTTAACCCTGAACACCGTTATTTACGATAATGAAATGGAACAAATGCGGAAAATAGTGGATGCAGCGGCTCAGAACGGGATAAATGCGATAATAGCCTCAGATATGGCGGTTTTGAATTATACGCGCAAAAAAGGAGTTGAGCTACACGCCTCAACTCAGCTCAATATTTCAAACATAGAAGCGGTGGAATTTTTTTCCACTTTTTGCGATGTTATGGTGCTGGCTCGCGAACTTACAATCTCCCAAGTTGCAGATATAATCAAGGAAATTGAAAAGCGGCAAATAAAAGGGCCTTCGGGAAATTTGGTGAAAATTGAAATTTTTTGCCACGGTGCGCTTTGCATGGCAATTTCTGGCAAATGCTATTTGAGCCTGCACCACTACAACCATTCCGCCAACCGTGGCGATTGTTTTCAGGTTTGCAGGCGAGGCTACTCGGTAAAAGATTTAGAGACAAGCGAAGAACTTGAAATAGACAACCGATATATAATGTCGCCAAAGGATTTATGCACCATTGAATTTTTGGCTCAGATTATAGAAGCGGGCGTGAGCATACTTAAAATTGAAGGCAGGGCACGCGCACCCGAATATGTAAAAACAACGGTTGAGTGCTACAAGCAAGCTGTTGCCTGCTATTTTGCAGGGACATTGACAGAAGAAAAAGCCAGGAGCCTGAGAGAGAGGCTTGGAACCGTTTTCAACAGAGGTTTTTGGAACGGCTACTACCTAGGGCAGAGGCTCGGAGAGTGGTCTGATGTTCACGGAACAAAGGCCTCCACCTCAAAGGTCTATTTGGGAAAGGTTACGAACTACTTTTCAAACATAAAAGTAGCAGAAATTCTATTTGAAACTGGAGAGGAACTCAGTTTGGGCGAAGATATACTGATAATAGGCTCCACCACAGGGGTTTTGGAGCAAAAAGCAGAGGAATTAAGAGAAGAAGGCGGAAAAAGCGTTCCGCAAGTTAAAAAAGGCAACCTGTTTTCAATTCAGGTTAAAGACCTTGTTAGGCGAGGTGACAAGCTGTATAAGCTCATTCCCCGGCTGCACTTATAGGCATTGCGCAGTTTCCTTGAAATTCTGCGTTTTCGTTTATCACAATTTGGCGGGTTTTTATGTCGCCAACGAAACAAGAGCGGCTTTCCAGCGTCATTAGGCCATCGCACTCTATGTTGCCTTGGATTCTGCCAGCTACGGTTGCGGCATTTGCCTTTATTTCGCCTTTTATTTTACCAGTTTGCTCAACTATAAGTGTGCCTCTTGTACTTATTTTGCCAACGACAGAGCCTGCTATGCGGATATCGTTCTCCAAATCTATGGTACCTTCTATCACGGTAGAAGTGCTTAAATGGGTAAGCTCGCTGCTGGATTTTGAAGACATATTTGAAACCTCTCAGAAAATTCAAAGATAATATAGTAAATTTCTATAATTCTTTATATTGGAATAACTCGCTATAGGAGACAAATATGAGCGAATCAAATTTTCAGCCGAATACAACAGACGAGGCTATAGAATTTCTAAAAAATGAAGGCTATGGAGTTTTCATTAATTCCGAAAGCGAATTTGTCAATAACATTATTATCACATCGGCGGGCAGTATAAAAGCTGTAGGGTTACACGAGCACACTAATGTTAAAACAGTTGACACTTTCGGTATAGAAAATGATAAAATCATAAATTTAAAGTTCAAAACTCATTCTCATCAAATACACAAATTTATAATTGAAGTTGTTAAAAGTTACCTGCCAGCTCCTAACAATGATGCAGAGAAATCCAAGCCTTCGTTTGGCATAATGGATTTTTTGAACGATCCTTCTAAATACACCTCCAAACTTGCGGAAATGAGCAGATGGGAACAGGATTATTTAGCGGTAAAATTGCTGAAATATATAAAAAAGAACGACAAAAAAGACGAGCCAATAGTCAACTTTGCCAAAGGCATAGAGGCTTTTTTGACTACTATAAATATCATAACGGCGAATTCTTTTTACCTAGTTTTGTTTGACAACATCAATTCTTGGGGTAATCACTTTCATAGCAAGTTGCACAATACGCTTGAGCTAAGGGCTAAAACTTGGAAAAGATTAGACCTAATTAACACGAGCAAGCAAGGTAAGGTAGTTTTTAACTCGTATATGCGCAATTTGGTTATTGCAAAATTCAAGGAGCTATTCAATTCAGTGGAAGAAGATTGATTTTTTCTATATTCTCTACTATGAGAGCAATATCCTTAACCAGCGCCTTGTTTTTTTGCGGGCTACTCGTACTGATGGGTTGCGGCGAAGTTTCTTCGCCACCACCACAAGATCCGAGTAGCAGCTCCATAGGTCGTAGCAGTAGCTCCGTAGTGCCGAGCAGTAGCTCCGAAGAAGAACTGAGCAGCGACTCCAGCGACCAAAGCAGCAGTTCCGTAGAGCAGCCGAGCAGCAGTTCCGAAGAAACTAGCAACAGTAGCAGTTCCGAAGCAGCCAGCAGCAGTAGCAGTTCCGAAGCAGCCAGCAGTAGCAGTTCCGAAGAACCCAGCAACAGTAGCAGCTCCGAAGAAGCCAGCAACAGTAGCAGCTCTGAAGAACCGAGCAGTAGTTCCGAAGAACCCGATAGCAGCAGCTCTGAGGGTTCAAGCGAAGAGCTAGGGTAACTCCTTAAGGGCTACATTAAGAGTTGTCTCAAATTCTTTACTAGTATGATCAAAAATCTTATCCGTCACAAAAAACCTCACTTATTGTTTAAGTAAGTATACAAAAAAAAGTTCAAGGGTTTTTAAGCCCTTGAACCTAAGCAAGTCAATCATTTAATCTATTATCTCTTCAAGTTTACCAGTTCTTCTAGCATTGTGTCGCTCACTGTTATCACGCGGCTGTTTGCCTGATAACCTCTCTGCGTGGTTATCATATTGGTGAACTCAGCAGACAAGTCAACGTTAGACATTTCAACTGCACCGGGTTTTAGTTTAGAGGAACTCTGCGTTATTGGCAGTCCCCAAACCGGATCGCCGGAATTGGCAGAGGTTGTGTAAATGCTATCGCTCAAGTCTAGCAAGCCGCCTGGGTTTGCGAAGTCAATCATCATTATCTGGGCTATTTTGCGGTTGGTTCCGTTTGAGAAAGTTCCTTCCACTAGACCATATTCATCTATGGAAACTTCTATCAGGTTGCCTGTTGTGTAGCCGTCTTGACCTACGATATTTACCGTTGAAGCACTTGCGAACTGCGTTATGCCTCTAAAGTCGCCAGGACCGCCAACATTCAAGTTTAGATACATTATGTTGGAGCCATTGTGCGGGTCAACCTGCAACTGAGAACCACCATTATCAAATATCCAAGAGCTAACTGTGCCGTCTTGCCCGAATGTCACCTTGCCCGAACCGCTGCCCGGAAGAATGTCCTCTTTACCGGCAAAAGTGGCTTTCCATTCCCATTCACCTGCTCTGCCCGTGTGTACAAAGGTTATTGTGAGCACGTGCTCTGCACCGGATTCGTCATATACGCTCATAACGGCTGGGAAAACTCCAACGTCTTCGGCTTTTCTCTTTTCGGTGAAGCCCATTGCTGCATTGAAGAATGTAGGTGCAACCTTGTCTGAGTTTGAATTGATTCCGCGAATAGACAAATTGTTTACCGAGAAATCTTTGCCTTTTGAGCCGCGAATCACAATAGAACCAGCAGGAATTCCATCATCTGTGCCCGCTGGATTCATGCCAACGCTCATAAGATGATTTCCGTCTCTGTCAACATATTCTGCGGGCAGTTTGAAATCATTTCTTATTTTGGCAAGAAGATCATCCATAAGGGTTACGTTTTTCAAATCGCCTGCAAAAAACTCTGTGTCTCCAAGGGCTCCGGTTCCACCCCTAATGGCTGAAATAGCTCCTGTGTTGGCATCAAGTATATAGTACAAATTTGTAAGAGCACTTTTATTATTTGTGTCTAAATAAATTGGTGGTGTGGGAAGATGACCAGTGGATCCATTATAAGCAGTCACTTTCGCAGCAAAGTTTCCAGGTGTCGGAGGTGACTGTTCAGAAGCCCATTTATTAACAGCAGCAGCCCATTTTTTATAATCATCAGTTTCTTTTTGACCAATGGGGTCAAGACCATTTATATTGATTTTTATAATGTGCCCATCTTTTGGGTCAATATCATAAATTAATCCTGTTACGCCAGCATAAGAAACTAGAGTAGGGGTTGTTGCATTTAACGGCGTGCTTACGAGTGATGGAGGCGGTGCCTGTATTGGATTCGCAGGTGCAGGCAGAGGTGATTCTGGATAGTTCAAGTAAGCCAGATAAGCAGCTTCTTTTCGTGCAAAAGTATCGGTAGGATCAACACCAAAAGCGTTGGTACCCGCAGGATCAGGAGGAATATTTGTAGAACTTGCAGGCATATTTCCAGTCCCATTGATCCAGTTTGGACCTATACCTGCTATAGTCGCAGGATCTCGCCAATTATGATTATTTTTGCTAGAAGCCACCCATTTATTGACCTCTGCAACCCATTGGTTGTAATCATTTATCTCTCTAAGGCTCACTGCATCACTTATAGAAACAGGGGTCTTTATGCCGTTTTGAAGATCATAAGCATTTGGTGGATAAAAGGCAAGAGGGTCAGATTTACCATCTTCAATTGAAGTTTTGCCAACCGAGCCAAAAACATCAATGGGGTCGCCTGTATCAAGACCTGGATACAATCTGTTTCCATTGGAATCTCTCACCATATACATATAGTCAAACTGTTCTGCTGGGCGCAAAAGAGCATCTGATTTTATTCTAGCAGCATCTGTGTTATTTGGATAATTTCCAATTTCTGGACCTATATGAGAACCAAAGTTAAAAGCCTTGTTCAAATAGGAATTGCTGAGCGGATTGCTGGACGTTATCTGCAAATTGAAAATTTGGTTAGCCTGGAATGTGGCTCTGGGATCATTCGTAGCAGCTAACATTTTTGTGTCATATTCTATCTGCAATTCGCCAGTATATGCACCGGAGATAGGGTCTGTAACTAGAGTAACTTTGTGTTCTACGTTTTTAGTTATATAAGTACCTAGATTTAAAGGGTCTTCCGCCTGATATGTAAGCCTAGCTCCATTCTTATCGTGATTTAAGGCTTCTTCAATAGCCTCTGCAAAATCATTTATAGTCCAAACGGTGGTTCGTAGCCCGTTAATATCACGTATTCCTTCATCTTCGCTTACTTTAACGGTAAGTGAGCCGAAAGCCGGTGTTCCAGATGTAAAGGAAGCCTGGTCGTACCACGAAATTGTCAAAGCATCATTTTCTTTTATGCCCAAAGACTGGCCTTTGCTATTATACAAAGAATTAAGGGTAGTTGATTCTTTACCTGGGTCGTTTACAGTATTTGTTTCTGGCGGTCTTGACTCATCTACTGGGTGCAACATTCTCTGGCTGTAGGTAACAGAGCCTTTTGCATCTGATTCTGAATCCAAGTTTCTGGCTATAATAACCTCTGTGGTTTCTTTTGCCGGAGCCTGCTGGCTCAGCGGTATTTGTAAATTGCCAATGGCTGTTCCCGGAGGGAAGTTTCCAAAGGAATCTGCCATTCTGCCCTGAAGCACAAAGCCGTTTGTGGGCAATATAATATATCCTTCTGAATCTAACTGGAACGCGCCGTTCCTTGTATAAAATGTGCCGTTGCCATCGCTAACGCCAAAGAAAGCGTTTCCTTCTATGGCAAGGTCAAAAATCCTGCCGGTATTCTGCAAGTTGCCTTGCCCCGTCATAACATCTATTGAGCCAACTGCCACGCCCAAGCCAACCTGCATGGGGTTTGTTCCACCCGCCTTGCTTTCGGTTCGGCTTGCGCCTTTCATTAGCTGGTTAAAACTTTCTTCAAAGGTCACTCGACGGCCTTTGTAGCCAACGGTGTTCACGTTGGAGATGTTATTACCAATAACATCCATTCGCACTTGGTGATTCATCAATCCGGATACACCAGAATTTAGAGATCTTAGCATTTTTGGCTCCTTGCTTATTTTGATACCATTTCAGGTTTTAGAGAGCAAAAACCGTGCCAGATTGAAAATTAATTTTTTTTGTAATTTACCCCTATGCAACGTCTCTTAAAAAAAGTCATTTCGGCTTGTGGTATATCTATACTATATAATATAAAGTATAATTTTAGGCATAATAATATATTTGATAATAGTCGTTTGGATAAAAAAATAGAACATTTTGCTCTGAAATTGAAATTAAAGGAGAAAAAAGAGCTAAAATCGGAAAATTTGGCGTTTTTTGCAACGGAATTTTACGAACAAGGGGGGCACGGTGTGCTTTTGAGGAATATTTTGCAAAATATTCCAAAAAATTACAATACAAAGTTGTTTTTGACAAAAAAAAGCAAATCTATGAGGATTTCAAAGAAAAGAATGGCAGAAATTGCAAATTATACCCAAATAGATGGCGTTGACTTCTCTTTTTTGTGCGAAAAAAGACTTTTGAGGAAAATTTTTGATAAAATAACCGATTTTTCACCCAAAGCGATTATTGTATTTATGCATCCGAACGATGCTTTTGCTGCTGCAACCCTGGCACTTTTGAAAAAATACACAGATATAAAGATATTATTCGTGAATTTTGCTGCCCACCACCCCAGTTTGGGAATGTCTTTTGCAGATTTAATCTTGGAATTGTGTCCGTATAACGCTTTTGTGACTCAAAAGTACAGAAATTTGAAAAATACGCACGTAATTTGGCTTGCAGGAGAGAGCGAAAAGAATTTACAGGTCTTTAACGAGGAAAAAATTAAAGAAACGAGAAAAAAAATAGGAATTCCTGAAAATTGTGTCTGTACAATGACTGGTTGTGCCTCGTACAAGTTATATTCTGGAGAAAAATCGGAATTTTTGGAATTTATTTGCAAATTATTAGAAAAATATGAAAATCTATACCATGTTTTAATCACAAACTTGACCGATGAGCTAAAACAGATTATAAATTCCCTTTTTCAAAGCTCAAAAGCCAAAAATAGGCTGATAATTTTGAATTTCACCGCAAATTACAAACCAATATTCATAAGCGCGGATTTTTTTATAGACAGTTTCCCAATGAGCAATGATTTAACTATGATTGACCTGATGAGTTTGAAAATTCCCTTTGTTTCTATGATAAACAAAAAGAACATAATTCAGAGTTTTAATGAATTTTTGCCAAAAAATTATCCTTATGTATTTGAGAATTTAGAGGATTTGGAACGGGGGGTACATAAACTTTTAGATAAAGAGGAGAGGAATAGAATTGCAGAAATGAATTATGAGCATTTTTTGAATTTCTTTGAGGGGAAAAAAGTTACGGAGAAAATCTTAAATTTGGTAAATTGCAACGATTTTTGCGAGGTATTTTGCACAATAAATGAGCAGGATTACAAAAATTATGGGGAACCCAAGCTAATTCCCATTATTTAAGGAAATTTGCGCAGCCATTTTTCAAATTCATAAGTATTTATTTTTGAGTCAGCAAAAATTATTTTCCGTTTTTTTAGCATTTTTGATATTCCTTTTAGCATATCAATGCGAGATTTAATCCAGGCTCCTAAAAATCCCCTTGCAGTCCAAAGAATTAAAGAGAACATGGAACAGGCAAAACTTATGGGTGCATATTTTATTAAAGTGAACAATGGAAAATTTTTCAATTTCGCAAAAAAACGGTTTCTCTCTATATAATACAAACGCTGCTGAGTTTTTTTCCCAACGGTAGCAGAGCCTTTGTGAAGAACCTTCGCTTGAGGAATCAGCCATATCTCTGCCCCCAAATGCCTAGCCCTCAGAGATAAATCAACATCTTCGTAATAAAGAAAAAAATCTTCGTCAAAGCCATTTAGTTTTTCAATCAACTCCCTATTGAACACAGCAGCCCCGCAACACGCAAGCGCAATTTCTTTGGGTTCCAAAAATTCGGGCTTGTTTGCGGGTACATTTTTGTATCTATAGGCATAACCCCAAGGATAGAGCATGTCTCCCGCTGAGTCTATAAACTCTGGGGAATCTGCTTTTAGCATGAGGGGCATAAATGCGAGTTGTTCCAGTTTTTTGTTTTCAATGTGTTTTGCTAAAAATTCAAGGCATTTTTTTTCCAAAAAAGCATCGTTGTTCAAAAAGAAAATCCACGTTCCAGTGCAAGCCTTAATCCCAGCATTATTTCCACCTGCAAAACCCAGGTTTTCTGAATTTTCTATGAGTTTGATATTTGGGAAATTCTCCTTTATGTATTCCGCCGAACCATCGTTTGAATTGTTATCAACAACAATAAGTTCATAGTCTGTAAAATTTTGTTCAAAAATAGATTCCAAACACGGTTTCAACAAATGTTTGCCATTGCAGTTCAAAACGAGAATACTTATAAGCGGATTTTTCATTTTCTTTCGTTCAATCTTTTTAGAATACCACATAACATTGCAAATCTATATTTAACCATAAAAAATACAGAATTTTTGCTCTTTTTCAAATCACTTATGCTGCCTGAGTGTCTTCTATAGTAAATTAAGGGTTCTTCTACGTAAACTGTATTGAATTTTAGTTCCACAAGCAAGCGAATCCAAAAATCGTGTATAACTATTCCTTCGGGAAAAGGCAAAATATATTCTTTGATTTTTTTTGTGAATGAGCAAATACAACCCTGCGTTGTGCTGCGATATAAATTTTTTAAAAATCCCTTTTTGAAAGGAACATATTTGCTCAATCTGCCCTGTATTTCAAGTTTATCATTCACTATCCACGCATCGCTTATTACCAAATTGTCTTCTTTCATACGAGGCAGCATAGTTTTTACTTTATTCGGTAGCCACACATCGTCTTGGTCGGATAAAAAAATGTAATCGCCTTTTGCTTGCAAAAGAGCATTTTCAAAATTTCTGGTAGTAGGGTAAAATGGGTGACTATTTTTCAAATTTCTGCTATGATTGAAAATCTTTATTCTGTTGTCTTTAAAAGATTCTAATATTTTCAATGTGCTATCAGTTGAACCATCGTCAGAGACAATCAGTTCATCTTCTTCGCCAAGCTGTGGCAAAATAGACTTAACCTGTTCTTCTATGTATTTTTCGCCATTATATGTTGCCATGCAAACTGAAATCATTTCTTCACCATTTTCTTTCCAAGTTCAACAAAATACCAAAACTCTTTAGTTTTAAAGAAAAATAGAAAATAAACGCTAATGGTAACAAAAACAGAAACAAGGCATTTTAACACGAACATATCAACATAAGTGTTTATATAAAGGCTAATTACACAAGAAAAAAACAGAGCTAAAATCTGAATAATATAAGACTTTGCATAATTCCAAACGCTGTATTTAAAGAGATGTTTATGAATTATATATGCTTCTGTACCTATACATATAAGAACTATATCTGCCAAGGCTCCAATAACAACGCCCAAAACCCCATAGTGTATAGCTAAAATAATTGAAAGTCCAAGATAAAAAACAATTTCTATTAAGGGTTTATACATATCTGGTCTAAAAATACCAGCATCGAATTTAAATGTTAAAACAACAGAACGATTTTGAGCAAAAAAGAAATTCATTATCATTGCCACTACAACAGGGTATGGCAAAACATAAAATTTGCCAATCCACAATTCTATAAATGGGTTGATTAAATTCAAAAGGCAAACAGCAGAAAATCCACTTACGAAAAACACAAGGAATGATATTCTTTTAAATATCTCATACAATTCGTCTTTTTTCAAAGTAGCTATGGCGTTCCCAATGCTTGCATCTGCACCTATTATAAAAAGACTCACAAATATGGCTATTGTAGTTATTATGAGAATATAATTTGAATAAAGCCCAAGTTCGGTTAATCCAACAAAAGCAGATATCAATATGCTATTTGAACCTAATACAACTACGCCACCTAATTTATGAAAAACCAAAATTGAAATACTGCTTTTTATTTTTTTCTTTGCCTCAATAGATAATACCTTGTATTTTTCTTTTATATATGGGAATTTTTTATTCGCAGAAAAATATATAGCAATAGAAGTTAGCACGGCTCCAAAAATTTGAGCGTATAAGAAAAACATATAATTTTGAAATTTCACAAGTATATATATTTGAATTGCGGAAACCAAAATTTTGCCCGCAAAATCAATGGCATTTGTCAGGTACTTGTTTTGAGTATTGTCAATAATCATTCTCTTGTGAGCAAAAAAATACCCAATGCCTGTACTTGCCAAAAAACACAAATATATATGCGTTATGTTCAACGGAATGTTTATTTCTCCTTTAATTAAATACGGCAAAAATGGTATTAAAATAAGACCCATTATTATCACAAATGCTCCAACACCAAAATAGCACTTTCTGTAATATGCCATAAGAGATTTTATTTGTTCTGTATCGTTTTCTGCAATTGGTTTATACAAAGCATAAGATATTGCAGCTCCTATTCCCATATCAGCTATTGAAAGGGCGTTTAGCACATTATAAAAAAGTCCGTTTAAGCCTAGATATTCTGCGCCAAGTGTTTTGATAAAAACCGTTCTGCTCACAAAAGCCAAAGCAAAAGTGATTGTCTGTGTTAAGAACATCACACTCACATTGCGTATGGATTTTTTTGTTCTCATTTATCAAGAATCCCATTTAATTTATTCAAAGAATTTTCAAAAGAAAATTCCCTTATTTTATTCAATCCTTGTTCTGTAAGTTTATCATATAATGTTTTATCGTTCAATAATTGTATTATTCCATCACTCATCTGTTCTGAATTTTTTACATCGCACATTAAAGCGGTTTCTCCGTTTGTGCAAAATTCGTTTACGCCGCCATTGCGCGTTGTAACAACAGCCGCTCCGCAGGCCATAGCTTCCATTGGCGGTAAGCTCCACCCTTCGCTAAGGCTTGTGCATAAATAAATTTTAGAATTATTGTAAATTGAATCTATTAAAAATTTTTGGCTTGGCTTTTCAATATAATCTATCCATTGAGGAATTTTTTTATCTCTTGGGCAAGAAGCGAAAATCACTGCGGTAAAATTCTCAAATCTTTTTTTCACAAGTTCCAAAGCGTTTATGCCATATTGCGAACCTTTTACTTCTGCGGTGGAATACATCATAGCTACATCGTAAATTCTGTTTGAATGAGCATTTTTTTTAACAAATAACTTTTCGTCTATAAAATTTGGGATATAAATCATATCGCTTACACCTAAATTTTTTCCTATATCCCATAGCCATTTTGAGATAACTATTTTTGTCATATCGTTGTATTTCCAAGTTTCGTCTATAATTTCTTTTGGTGCAAGAAATGTTTCGTAGCCTTGAATTAAATATATTTTTTTACCTTTATCTGCATTACATTTTTTCAAAACCATAGCGGTAGAATAAGCGGTGGCTATTGTTGCATCTGCTTTTGGGATATTATTTTCATTTAAACTAAAAACATATTTTCTTTTCACAGACGAATGAAATTTAAACCATCTTTTGCTAAATCTAATTAGTATATACATAACCAAAAATAACAACTTATTGAAAAATGTATTCTGCTTTCCGCTTGAAAATATGAGATTGACAAGGTGTCCTTTTTTTGCCAAACCATTTGCATATTGGTATGCAATGCTATGCCCACCAGAGGGTAATTGTGCAAAATTTGGCAAAAGAATGTTTATTTTCATGCGCATAACTCTGTAAATAAATTTTTCCATTTTTCTACAATTATATGAACACCAAATTTTTCACAGTCGCTTATGGCATTTTTTGCCATTTTTTCTCTTAGTTCAGCATTATCCATTAACAAACAAACTTTTTCCACAAAAGTATCTATATCATTATTGGGAACTATAAAACCATTTCTGCCGTTTGCAATTATATCGTGCAATGCCAAATAAGAATCCATAGCTATAGGAACACAACCGTAATTTTGAGCTTCTATAAGGGTAATGCCAAATCCTTCAAATGCACTTGTCATTAGAAATACAGAAGAATTTGAGTAATAATTTTGCGGGTTCTGCCAACCTTTAAAATCTATATGCGGTAGGTTTTCCGCTAATTTTTTGCTTTTTTCCATATCTGGTCCATCTCCAATGATTATCAAATTCCAGTCATTGTAATTGCTTTTTTTAATTATGCGGTTCCAAATCTCAATAATCAGCGATATTCTTTTTTGTTTTTCTTCTATTCTAGTGACCACTAAAAGCTGTTTTGTTTTTTTTGAAAAATCAATATTTTGAAATTCATAATTCATAGTTTCGCTTATGCTTCGCAATTTGCTCAAATTCTTATTTGGCATATATTTTTTATATTGTTCCACGAATTTATCCGATAACATAACAAATGCGTCTGAGTTCTCATAAGCATAATTTCTTCGTTTTAATTGCAATTTCATTCTTCTTGAAATTACCAATTTTTTAGGCAAAAACCTAGCTATAGTGCCGCCTTTAGAATCCATATTCATAAATAAAGGAAAATGCAAACAAGACACTATTTTTGTTTTTGTTCCCATTCTCGCCTTGTGGCACAAATTGCATACAGAGAAAACATCGGCTTCTTGATTTATAATTATATCGATAGAATTTTCTTTCATCATTGCACTTAAAAAATCTATATTTTTTTTTGAATTTGCAAATTCCCACTTTTCTGGAAACTCATAAATTTTAATTTTAGAATCTATAAACACCGAATTTTTTGAATATAAAAAACAACACACGTACACATTATATCCGCATTTAATGAATTCATTTCCCAAAACTCTAGTGACAGAATCTATGCCGCTACCAGCTGGAAAACTTTTCAACACATATAATATTCTCATAATGGGAATATAGAATATATTTTTCTATATTTTTGCTTATGTCGCCTCTTATTTCTGTTATTGTTCCTATATACAATGTTGAACCTTATATTCATAAATGCGTAGATAGTATTTTGGCTCAAAGCTACGCAAATTTTGAAATTATTTTAGTTGATGATGGAAGCCCAGACAACTGCGGCAAAATATGTGAGAAATATGCAAGCGATAATCCATCAGTTAAAGTTATACATAAAGAAAATGGAGGTTTATCAGATGCTAGAAATGCAGGTTTGGACATTGCCAAGGGTGAATATATATGCTTTGTAGATTCCGATGATTGGTGTGAAAAGGAGATGTTGCAAACGGCTTTTGATGCTATGGAATTATCAAAATGCGATATGGTTGCTTTTGGAACTTTTCACGATTTTATTGAGAATGGCAAAAATTTCAGAACTGTGATTAAAAATGCAAAATGCGAACACAGAGTAAATTCATTTGAAGAAAGTCTTTCATTGTTGATAGCAGAATCACTTTCTGTCACTACATGGAGTAAACTTTACAAGAAAAAAGTTTTTGCAAATTTACGATTTCCAAAAGGAAAATTATTTGAAGATACTTGGATTTTTCCAAAATTATTTGAAAATGACTGTAATATGTTTATAATTAAAAAACCATTATATCATTATGCAATTCGAAATAATGGCAATAATATAATAGCAACTTTCAATCCACAGAAAATGGAAAATTTAGAAGCCTTGAAGTCGTGGCAAGCCTTTGAGAAAAACGGAAATTTGAGCAAAATTATATTTATGCAAAGTGCTTGGTATTTGCTTGTCAAAATTGAAGAGCAAAATAAAAAAGAGAATAAAGTTTATAGTGAGCAAATAGTTGGGCTTTTAAGAGAAAATTCACAATATGCAAAAATCAAAAGTTTTTATGATAGGCTTTTTCTATTCTTGATTTTAAAGAAAATTAGCTATAAAAAAGTTTTCTTTTTGCGAAGGAAAGTGCGAAATTTATTTTTAAGGGCAAAAATGAGAATTTCTCTCGCTCTTTTAGGCTTTTGCCCAATAAGTTTGTTTTTTGACATATAGTTTATAATTGAATCTATAAATGGCGTTCTAGTGCTGTATTTCCAAAATAGGTGAAAATACAAAGGGTTTAGTTCTTGTTTCCAAGGTTTGGTTGTAGCATAGTGTATAATTTTAGGATTTTCTCTCGCTTTATTATATTCATCTATTAAATTTTTTGGAGCATGGGATATGTCCCAATCTGTGTTTAAAAAATTGAATTCCTGCGGAAAAATAAAAATGGAATCTTTTGCTATGAAATTCAATAAATCTTGGTCGTTGAATTTATAACCTGTGTTTTGAGCTAAATTCAACAAATAATCAGATGTAAATTTATTGCGGAATTCTTTTGTGTTCAGTACTATAAATCCAGCATTTATGTAATTTTCTGGTTTGCTCATTTTGTCTATAACGCTGGATTTAAATTCTCCTTTGTAATTACGGTTATAAAAAATGCTTATTTGCGGAATATCCTGTACTCCGGCAATTAAATTATTTCCAATATCCATATTGTATATATGAGAAATATCTGAATTGCAAATAATATCACAATCCATATATATAATTTTGTCAAATTCTTTTAAAATCCACGGAGTGATCAAGCGAAAATAAGTCTCTACAGTCCATGAACCCATACTTCCCGTATTTATAAGATATTTTTCAAATTCCTTTGATACATTTATAAATTCAATTGTAAAATAAGGATAAATAGCAACTTGTTGTTTTAGTTTTTCTAAAATTTTTGTGCTTAAACTTTTATGCAGAATAAAGAATATATATTTTTGCTCCTTGTTCGCATTTTCCATTACGGATTGCATAGCCGCTGCCATATAGGGCGCATAATTTTCATCTGAAGCCAAAACTATTGGAATTAACATACTTTATCCTTTTGCAAAAAACTAAAATGAAAAGATATTCCCATTAACCATCCACCAAAACCAAGTGTTCCTACTGTAAGTGGGGTTCCATCAAACATACCCAAAACCATCATAACTACAAATCCGTTGAAGATTGCATATTCAATACTATTTCGCGTACCTTTCAATATGTTATGGATCAATTTAAATTCACATAAGAATACGATTGAACCAATTACAAAAAAACCGCTAATGCCAAGTTCAGAAAGAACTATCAAAAATAAATTATGCGCATGACCTAGAGTATGGTACGTTGGATTTTGTATGTTATAAGCTAGTGCCACATTATGCAAATATATGTTAAAATTATAAGGTCCTATTCCCCATAAAGGATGTTTAGGAATAGTTTCTGTGGCGGCAAGCCATGCAATCACCCTTCCTAAATTGCTATTATCCAATTTCATTGAAATCAAATAACCAAAAGTTTTTTTAATTAACATATCATCTGGTATCAGTTTCCAAATAGCTACTGTCAATATAGATAAGCACACTAAAAATGCAATACCTGAAAATATTTTTGTAAAGATTGATTTTTCATAATTTGTAACTAAAATCCTAGATATTCCAACTAAAAATAATCCCAACACAATGCCAATTAATCCCATCCTTGTTCCGCTTAATAAAACCGCTATAAGAATAAGAATACTCATAATAATAGTTTTTGCTACATACCCGTGGTTCAACACCACTTCTGTTATCCAAATAGTCCAAACTATTATCAATATAACTGCATATAATGTGGCAAAATGCACAGGTCCCGAAATTCTAAGAGAATCTGTAAATAAATATTCCATTAGTCCCCAAAAAAGAAATATAGACATATATGCGGTTATAAACTTAGTTAGTTTTTCTCTGTTCCAGTTTACCGATAAAGTCAATAAAAATATTATAAATCCGTTTATATATGATGCATAAGAAGAGAAGTGTATTTTGTACGGTCGAAAAAAGAAAATAGCTGCATAATAAGCAACAAATGCTATTAAAATATACCAAAACACTTTATTTTTTTCGATTTTTTTTATGAGAAAATATTGCAATAACAATGTAGCTCCAAGAGATGCTATTATAACGGAACTTTCGTTTGTGGTGTTAGAAACCAGCAACAACAAAAAAACAGATAAACTAAAGTTCTTTAGAATAATTGTTGACACAAGAGATAACAATAAAAGGAAAATTGCTAATATTGTAATCATATTTTCAAAGACTTTAATATATTTTTCAGATTTTCTTTGCTTTTTTCTTCAATAAATAATTCATTATAGTATATTCCTCGTAAAATTAGAATACTATACGTAATAATCAAAGAAATTAAAAAAGCCGCCAACGCCCACATAGCTCTCTTTGGCTTGCTTTTGTAATCCGCCAAATATGCGTCTTGCACAATCTGAATCACGGGTAAATTTTTTGCTGCATTGCCTTCTTCCATAACAATATTGCTCTCTATTGCTTCTAGCATTGTAAAAAGCCTTTTGAAGTTACTTTCCAGCTTTCCTTGTTCAATAAGTTTTTCTGCTGCCCAGTCTGAATTTATAAAAACAGAATTTTTGTTTGGCAAATAATCTTTTGAATATTCTCCGCGCAGTTTCTGAAATTCCTTTTCTAAAATGGCTCTCCTTTTGCGAAGCTCCGCTATTGAAGAATTATCTGTTCCTGCTCTGCCTTCGCTAATTCTTATATTATTGATTTGTTCCTCGTAGCTCGCAAGTGCAGTTATTGTTAATTTCAGTTGAGATTCCAAATCCAGCAAGTTATTAGCTCTGTAAAAATCTATTAAAACATTGCTCAGAGAATCTACAGAAAGCAAAATGCTATGTTTAAAGCTATTCAAATGATCTATTGTTTGCAAAGCGCGTTCCTTTCTCAGTTTTATATATTTGGCATTTCCTTCTTCAACAACAAAACGAACCAAATCTCTGGCAAGTACTTTATTTTTTGCCTCATATTCGCAAGAAATTATCCCCGTTAGTTCGTCAACAGCTATCCTTATGTCTTTATCAAAACGTTTAAGCAAAATTTCTTTGTATTTTACTCCTTTATAAATTGTATCTAGCTTGAATTTTTCTATTGTAGCCCACAGAACATCTCTTCCAGTGACAATTTCCAAATATAAATCTTCGTTCTCCTGCACTCCTGCAACTGATCCAAACGAGTTTAGCAAATTAGACGACACTGCGTTTTTAACCAATGAATTTATGCTTGTTGTTTGGGAACTAGTATCTAAAAGTACTCTAATTTCACTTTTGTAATATTCTGGCGAAATCCAAGCTATAACAAATCCTAACAACCCAGCAAGAAACGGAATTCCAATGGAATACTTTTTTCTTTGCAACAAAAAAATCAAAATTTCAGTTAAAGACATATTTTTTCTAGTTCCATTTAAAAACTACAGGTATTGTGTCTAAAACTGGAAGTGCATGCAAAAATGACCTGAATGCGTATTCAGTTGCTGTGCGAGCTTGCATAATTATATCAATATTGGCTCTCACATTGAGTTCCGTTTCTGCTTTTTGCCTTGCCTCTATTGCAAAATGGTCGGAGGCTCTGTATTTATTGAAAATGCCGTTTTTTTGGTCATATACTTCTGCCGTTTCTGGATGCAATTCGTGTGCGAGAATTTTTATCGGTGGGAATTTTATGAAAAGTGTGTCGGTGCGGGTTGTGTCTATTTTCATATCTTTGCAGTTAATGCCAAGTTTTATGGTTCCATCTATAACCGCAAGCATTTTTTTCTCGGTACCAGGCATAGGAACACCGAACATTTCCTTGCTATTCACATCTTTGATTACAGCGGTATATCTGTAAACAAGGGATATGAATTCCGCCACAGGAAAAACTTCACGTACATTTACGTGAATACTTGTCTCCTGCTTTGGGGTTACAATTTGCCCTCCGTTCATAGAACGGCCTACCAAAACACCTATAGTGGCAATCGCCGCTAAAAGCAATAACACTAAAACGAGTGTGAGTCTGAACATATTTTACCTACTTAGTTGCTAAATAAATGGTTACTGTTGTTGCCAGGATGCCCATAAGTGATGCTACAAAATATGTAACGTCTTTTATCTGTTCATAACCTGTACGTGGTATCTCAATAAAATCTCCGGGTAAAATTTCACCCTGTGCCCAGTCCACAGAAATTCTTTTTCCATTTCTCATAACAGAAACCCTTGAAAAATCTCCTGTTATTAGTGTAACTCCGCTTGCTGCCACATAATCTGCGGCACGCATTGATGGATTGTAAGGAGCTTTTCCAACCGTTGCCGTAGCACCGCCAATATATACAAAAGGTGCTTGAATGTGAAATTCAATGTCGCTTGATGGTTCTGGCATAAAACTATCCATTTGGTTTATCCCAATCCATTTTGTAAAATTGTTTTCTTGAAATTTAACGCTTATTCCATTGTAGCCACTATCAATATTAATGCCAGCGTCTTCTATATATTTTTTTATTGTGTGGTTCGGAACATAAGGGACTGTTGTTGTTTTGCCAGCGTGAGTTAAATTAATTGTTTGTTGCCATTCTCTGTACGGAACTTCTATTATATCTCCCGATTGCAAAAGGATATTTTCCGTTGTGGATATAGTGTCGCCTTTGCGGTATATGTAAACACTATCTCTATTTGCCGATGGTTTAATATTCCCAGCAGCCTGAATTGCGCCCTTTGCCCTTGCCTGCCCGCTAACCGTAACTTGCCCAGGATTATTTACAGCCCCTTGAACGTTCACTATAAATTTACGAAGCTGAACCAAATGCACTCCTATATATTTTTGGTCATAGCGACCTTTGAGTTTGTCTAAAATTTTTCGTTTTGCCTCGTTGAGGGGCATATTGTTGACATTGACAAGCCCACAGCTCTGAATAGCAATAGTTCCTTCTGGTGAAACTTGCAAGCCATCAATTCCTGCGGGAAAAATAATTTCAAAAAAATCACCGGGACCAATTAGGTAATTTGAGTCCACGGAGGTTTCCAAATTTACAGGGTTTTGCACTATCTGATCTCGTTGCTTAACAAGCTGGTCTTCATAAAAAACGGGCTTAGAAATCGTTTGGTTTTCGTTTTTTGACATTGAGATATCCGCTGCATTTGCAAGCGAAAGCAAAGTTACAAGAATAATTGTAAAGAAACGCATCATTTTACCAACTCATAATATACAAAACGATGTTCAGGCAAAATTTCTGGGTGGAATATAAATATAAGGTCTGCCAAAACCAAGTCTGGATATGCCACTCCAGATTCGTAAAAATCTCTGCTTCCATTTTTGCCCGTGCGTTTTGAGCTTTGATAAATTTTGTTGTTTTGCCAAGAAGAAAATATGTACATTCTCGGTTCGTTTTGCGTAATTTCTTCTTTGCTCGCCCATAGGCTTGGATGCAACCAAAAATCAGCCTGCGCACCGCTTTGCAAGGCAGCCTCTATATTGAGCGTTAAAAGCCCAGTCTGTGGAGTGTTTTCCCAAATATATTTTGCTCCAGCATCTAGTAAAAATTTTGCAAAGTAACTGTTTCCGCCCCCAGCAAGCCATTCGGAGCCTTGGGGGTATCCCGTGATAACAGATGGTTTTTCGGCAGAGTTCAGAGCTTGTTCCGCAAGCAAATTATATTTATAAACTGTCTCTTTGAAAATTGAATCTGCTTGTTTTTCTTTTCCAAATAAAATGCCGAAAAACTTTAACCATTCAAAGCGAGCAAGAGGATGGCTCTCCATCCATTCAGCGGTTAAGATAGCTGGAATTCCTGCGGTTTTAAGTCGGGGATAGTCATCGTAAATGGTGGAGCCGGTGCCAAAGGTGAGAACTATGTCTGGATGCAAAATCAATATGGTTTCCAAATCCAAAGCGTTTCCGCTACCAACCTGTTTTATGGAAAGAGAGTCTATTAAATTTTGCATTTTTTCGCTGTAAATCAAATTTCTGTTCTCAACCGCTACTATACTCTGGAGCAAGCCCATTTTTTCCATAAAAGCTATAGCCACCGTAGAAAGCACAACAGCTCTTTTAATTGGGATTTTAATTATGGGCAATTTTTTTAAACTATCAGGAATTTTATTTTCGTTTGAATCCAAAAGCAACCAACGGTGATTTTCAGGATCCCCATTCCAAGCCTCTTTTATGTTCAAAATTTTATATCCATCGCCATAATCTATGCTAAAATGTTCTGCCTGCTCGCTGGTTTTTTGGGGTATGGACTCTTTTGAGCAAGAGATAAAAAAAAATAAAAGAAAAGAGCTAAGTAAAAATTTCATATTAAAAACTAAATCCAAAGGATTTTGGCACAACTAATTCCCTATAAGAACTCATTAAAAAATCATCTGTCATTCCAGATAAATAGTCTGCCGCTATGCGTGCAGGGCCATTTGTACTGAAATATTCCTCGCTTTGGTCATTTTCCCATTTATGGTATTGCTCACTAATATTGCTCTTTTCTGGCAGTTTTTTTTCTATAAGAGATTCCAACACAACATTGAACATAGCCTCTATTTTGGTATCCTCAGACATTTTTATAGGACTATCGTAAATATTTTTGTAGTTCCATTCTTTTAACCTATTCAAGGCATTGAAAACATCTTTTGAAAAAGATATGGAATTTTTGCCATAACTATTGTTTATTATATCCAAAACAAGGGAATTGACTATGAGTTTATTGGTATTTCCGAGAATCTCAACAACATCTGCTGGAATATCCTCTCTTTTTATCAAATTCACGGCAATGGCATCTTCTATATCCCTGCCTATATATGCAATAACATCAGAAACCCGCACAATGCAACCTTCCATTGTCATAGGCCGCAATTTTTTTGTTCTGCTTTCGTCAACAAGGCATTTTTGATATTCCTCATATAGTTTTTCCTTTGTTTTGCTACGATCGTTTTTATATTCTGTGTCAATCCATTCTCCGTTGTGGCAAAGTATGCCATCCAATGTTTGAATACACAAGTTTACATAGTGCTTTCCTTCGGTTTTTTCAATTTCGTACAATTGCCTAAAGCTCTGCGCATTGTGGCAAAAACAACCCTCTTTTTTGCGCTTCAAAAAAGAGGAGAGAAATCTCTCTCCTGTATGCCCAAAGGGAGAGTGCCCAACATCGTGCCCAAGGGCTATTGCCTCTATTAAATCTTCATTGTATTTCAAAACCCGCCCAAGAGTCCTAGCTATTTTTGCCACAAGCTGAACGTGCAACACTCTATGCGTTAAGTGGTCGTTTTCGCAAAGATAAAACACCTGAGTTTTGTCTATGTAGCGGGTATAAGCCTGGGAGTGTATAATGCGGTCGGTGTCGTGAAAGAAGGGAGGGCGAATTTCACTTTCGTGATTTTCGGGAAGAAATCTCAGAGCTTCCGAATTTTTCACAGCATCTTTGGAAAGCAGTGTGTCTGCGGCATTGTTTCCGTGCAGTTCAGCGAGAATTTCAGGTTTTATATATTTTATTGGCATAATGTGTAAGGTAGCAATTTTACTGCGCACCTTTTCCTGCTAAAACCACATAAATTGTTCTGATTAAAATTTGAATATCTAGCAAAATAGAGAAGTTGGATAAATAGTAAATATCGTAGCCTAATTTTATTTTTACGTCTTCAATGTCGTTATCGTAGTGGTGGCGAACTTGAGCCCAACCAGTTAAGCCTGGTTTCATCTTTAAACGGCTTGCGTAAAAAGGAATGGTTTTGCGGAGTTCTTCTATAAATACGGAACGTTCAGGCCTGGGACCTACCATACTCATATCGCCTTTTAGAACGCAAATCAACTGCGGAATTTCGTCTATGCGGTATTTGCGTATGAATTTCCCAACTTTTGTTATGCGGTTATCGTTTTTTCTCGCCCACTGGGGTCCGTCTTTTTCGGCATCTTGCTTCATAGAGCGAAATTTATAGATGGTAAATGCCCTTGAATACAAACCCACCCTTTGCTGCTTGTAAAAAATAGGGCCTTTAGAATCTAATTTAATTGCAATAGCGGTTATGAGTAGCAGGGGAAATGTTAGCACAAGCAAGAGCAAGGCTATTGCAATATCCATAATTCTTTTTACGGTAGCTTGCCAGGGGAGCAAATTCGTCACAAAAAGTTCTTGCAGCTCTTTGGAGCGCACAAGCATTGGCTGGCTTGATGTTTTGAAATTCTTTGCACATTCCCACAAACTTGGTACCAAATAAACTTTAACGGGCAGGTAGGCAACCCAATATAAAATTTCATTGATTTTTTTCTCGGAATTGCTACGGTGAGCTATGATAATCGCCTGCACATTGTTTTTTTTGATTAAGTTCGGCAAATCGGAATAAGTTCCCAAAATTTCCAAGCCTTCAAAAGTTTTCTCTAGCCCATGACTTTCTTCCACAATGCCTATCACTTTTTTCCCAAGTTGTGGATTATCTTTAAACAACTGCGAATATTCCCGTGCTTCATTTGTGCAACCTAGCAAAAGAATACAATCTGCGCCCCAGCCTTTGCTGAGGAAGTGCCGCAAAATTTTGCAAATCAAAAGCCTAAAAAGGCTAACAGAAATCCAAACAGAAAAAAAGTAGTTTGAAGCTAGAGCAACATATTTAAAGAATTTGTCTATGTCAAATGCGCTTTTGCCAAACAAGGCGGCTACAGTCAAGCAATATGCAACTCCAACAATTTTTAGCATATACAGAACATGGGCTGTGCGAGATTCCAAAAGCCACCTGCGATATGCGCCAGCGCATAAGAATATCAAAAACCAACACAAAATGGAAAGAGCTATGTGTTCGGTGTATTTTGGCAAAAATATAACAAAGCACAGGCTGCTCGCCAAGCAGTCAAAAATGATGAGCAAGAATTTTTCAAGGGTCGTAGCCCGCATATATCAATAGAATATAAGAAAGAATTTGCAAAAAAAGCTAAAATTTCGCTAAAAAAATAATTTTTTACAAAAGAAATACATATTGAATACACACATAAAATACAATGGTGACAATTCTATCACTTTTGTTTTTCTAAATTTACCCTTATGCAGATTTCAATAGCTTCTTTAATGGAAAGCAGCGGTGTGGTTTTTGGAACAAGCGGGGCAAGAGGGCTTGTAAGCGATATGACAGATGAGGTGTGCTATGCCTATGCCCTTGGTTTTTTGCAGCACACTTTGGCAAACAAAAACGCAAAAAAGAAGGTAGCGATAGGTGGCGATTTGCGCCCAAGCACCCCACGCATAATGGCGGCTTGCATGGCGGCGGCAAAGAACGCAGGTTTTGAATGTGACTATCAAGGCTTTTTGCCAAGCCCCGCCCTTGCGCTCTACAGCATAAAAAAAGGAATCCCAAGCATAATGGTAACTGGAAGCCACATACCAGACAACAGAAACGGCATAAAATTCTGCGATTATTACGGCGAAATAACAAAAGATGATGAACAGGGTATTCGCGGGCAAATCGTAGGGGCAGACCTACGTGTCTGCCCCTACGATTTGCCAAATCCAAACAATGATGCGTTGAAAATTTACAAAGATTATATTTTAAACCTATTTCCCAAAAATTCTTTGCAAGGCACAAACATAGCATTTTTCCAACATTCCGCGGTTGGCAGAGATATTGCGGTTGAGATTTTAACTGAACTAGGAGCAAACGTAAAAGCGGTGGGGCGCAGCGAAAAATTTGTGCCTGTGGATACAGAGGCTATTCGCAAAGAAGACGTGGCTTTTGCAAAACAACTTTGCGCAAGCGGCGATTTTTTTTGCGTGGCAAGCACAGATGGAGATTCAGATAGGCCGCTTTTGTCTGATGAAAACGGAGTTTGGCTCAAAGGCGATTCGCTTGGGATTTTAGCGGCAAAAGCACTTGGGATAGAAACGGTGGCTATTCCTGTGAGTTGCAACACGGCAGCTGAGAAAAGCGGATTTTTCAAGGAAGTTTTGAGAACGAGAATAGGAAGCCCCTTTGTTATTGAAGGGATAAAAAAGTTGCAAGGTAAATATAAAAGTGTTGCGGGTTTTGAGGCAAACGGCGGTTTTTTAACCGAGAGTTTAACAACAAGAGATGCCCTAACACCCATTATCGCAACCATTATAGAGAGCAAAAAACAGGGACTGAAAATTTCGGAGCTTCTCGCAAAATTGCCGGCAAGGTATGCAGGGAGCGGTATAACACGTGGTTTTTCGGTAGATGCCACAGATGGCTACAGAATTGAATTTGAAAACGGAGATATTATCCATTTGCGCAAAAGCGGAAATGCACCAGAATTTCGTTGCTACACGGAGAGCAAAACACCAGAACAAGCGGAACTTTTGAGCGATAAGTGCATAAAAACTTTTGAGCTTTGGAAAATTATGGGTTCAAAGCTATACGATGAATTAAAGGAATTGACAAAAAAAGAAGCGAAACACATAGAAGAAAACATCACCCCGATGAATTTTGAAATGCTCCGCGACAATCCGAAATACGAGGAATTTGAAAAAAAGGGCAGAGAAATTTTGAAGCAGGGAAAGGTTGCGGCTTTTTTAATCGCTGGCGGGCAGGGTTCTAGGCTCGGTTTTGAGGGACCAAAAGGAGCTTTTAGGTTGGAAGCCCTTGGCAAATCCATTTTCCAAATACATGCGGAAAATATATTGAAGCTGGGGAAAAATATTCCGCTGGTTATAATGACAAGCCCGCTGAACAATAGGGAAACCATAGAACATTTTGAGCAAAATAATTATTTCGGTTTGGACAAATCTCTGATTAAATTCATTGAACAAGGCACCATTTATGCAATGTCTCCGAATAGGGAACTTATTTTTGAAAACAATGGGGATTTATTTTTAGCACCAGATGGCAATGGCGGATGTTTCAGGGCACTTTGCGAGACTGGAGCTCTGAAATGGCTTGAAGAGCAGAATATAGAAGTTGTTTTTCTATACGGGGTGGATAATATTTTAGCAAAACCCTGTGACCCGCCTTTTATAGGAGCATTTTTAGACTCAAAAATGGCTGCTGCCTCCAAGGTTGTGAAAAAGAAATACCCCGAAGAAAAAATGGGCGTATTTGCCTTTAAAAACGGCTTGCCCGGGGTTATTGAATATAGCGAAATCTCGCCCGAACTCGCAAAAAAACTGGATGGCGGTAATATTTTAGCTCATTTATTCACTATTGAGTCCTTGAAAAAATTAGAAAAGAAACCTCTGCCTTGGCATTTGGCTGTTAAGCGTGTTTGCGGCGTAGAAAAAGCGTTTAAGTTTGAGCAACTCTTATTTGACGCTTTCCCAGAACTAGGAAATATGTATTTAACAGGCGTTTTGCGAGAAGAGGAATTCGCTCCCATTAAAAACGCCACTGGTGAAGATTCTCCAGAAAGCGCGGTGGAGATGTTTAGGAAAGCTGGGCGTTGATTTTTACTATATTACTTTTCCACACAAAACGAGGTAGGCTATGCTAGACCAAAAAGTTTATTTAGACGATATTTACGAAAGCGAAAAATGCGGCGGTTCGCCGTTTAAGGCTGTGGTTATGATGTCCAAGGAATCCAGGTTCATAAATAACCAAGCACATCAAGGTTTTATTCAGTTAGAAGAAAAACCCACAACCATTGCCATGAACAAGTTCAAACAGAACAAGCTATCTGTGGTGGTTCACGAAAAAGAATGAAACTCTCAAATTTCTTTTACGCAACGCTTCGCGAAATCCCAAGCGATGCGCAACTGCCAAGCCACATATTTTTAATGCGAGGCGGCTACATAAAGCCATTATCCACAGGTATATACAGCATATTACCCTTGGGGCTTAGGGTTATTCGCAAAATTGAAAATATAATAAGAGAAGAGATGAACGCAGTTGGCGGAATGGAAGTGGATTTGCCTGTGGTGCAAACCGCCGAGCTTTGGAGCGAGGCTGGCCGCTACCAAGCGATAGGAGACGAACTGCTCCGATTCAAAGACCGCAACAGCCACAATATGGTGCTGGCGATGACACATGAAGAGGCAATCACCGATATGGCACGTTATGTGCTTTCCAGCTATAAGCAGCTGCCCTTTATGCTCTACCAATTCAAAACAAAATACAGAGACGAGGCTCGTGCGCGCGGCGGCTTGATTAGAGTGCGCGAATTTGAAATGAAAGATGCCTATAGCTTCCATGCCACATCAGAAGACTTGGACAAACACTATGAACTTGAATACAAAGCCTACCAAAAAATTTTTGGCAGAGTTGGAATAGAACCCGTGATAGTGCAATCCGACACAGGAATTATGGGTGGAAAAATTGCCCACGAATTTATGCTAAACACCCCAAGCGGTGAGGATTATTTAATTATTTGCAAACACTGCGGCTACCAAGCGAACAGGGAAATAGCCGAATTCAAAAGGCAACCAGTTGATGGAAATTTGGGTCTTGAGAAAGTAGCAACGCCCGGCAAGCAAACCATTGACGAAGTTTGCACTTTTTTAAAAGCAAACAAAAAAAATGCTGGCAAATGCGTATTCTTTGATGTTGACGGCAAACTGATAGTAGCTTTGGTTCAGGGTTATTTAGAGGTGAGCGAAACAAAACTGAGAAATTTTTTGAAAGTAAAAACCTTAATCCCCGCATCCGAAGAGTTGATAAAAGCAAGCGGAATGATTCCTGGTTATGCAAGCCCCATAAACGCAAAAAATTGCAGAATAATATTAGACACAGGAGCCGCACAAAGCTCAGACTTAATCGTTGGTGCAAACGAAGAGGGCTATCACTATATGCACTGTATTCCAAAAAGAGATTTTGCCAGTTTTGAAACGGTGGATATTGCAGAAGCGGCAGCGGATTGTCTTTGCCCAAAATGCGAAAAAGAGTTGACGGAAACAAGAGGCATTGAACTTGGCAACATATTCAAGCTGGGCACGAAATTCAGCGAGAACATGAATTGCTCATTCACAGATGCCGCAGGTGAGGTTAAGCCCGCGATAATGGGTTGCTATGGAATAGGAGTTGGGCGTTTAATGGCAAGCGTTGTTGAAAACAGCCACGATGATTTTGGTCCTATATGGCCGCTTTCCATTGCACCCTTTCAGGTTCTAATTGTGCAAATAGCAAAAGAAGATGCAATTTTGCAGGTATCTGAACAACTGGAAAAAGAACTGGAAGCACAAGGCATTGAAGTTCTGGTTGACGACCGTGACGAACGCCCCGGCGTTAAATTCAAAGACGGCGATTTATGGGGAATTCCCATTCGCATTTCCATAGGCAAAAAGGGTCTTGCAGAAAACAAGGTTGAGTGGAAACTTCGCGGGCAAAAAGATATGGAGATGGTGCCTGTGGGAGAGGTTGCGGATAAAGTGCATAAACGCATTAAACAAAATTGTTAATTTTGACAATTTTGTATATTACAATATGACAAAATGTTTAAAAGGAGCCTAAAATGGCAACGGAAACGCTTATAGACAGGCCAATATACATAGAACGGCTGAAAACCTTGTGTGGACAGACCAGCATTGTAAAAATAGTAACAGGGGCTAGGCGGTGTGGCAAATCTAAACTGTTTTCCCTGTTCCAAACATATTTGCAGACAAACAACAAGGTATTAGACAGCCAAATCATAGATATAAATCTTGAAGACCCTTTGCAGGCAAGAGAGATAGGTTTGGAATTAAACAATAAAAAAATGCTTGTAGGTTATAACAAATTGTTGGACTTCGTTATTGCAAAATTTAATCCAAAGTATATGACTTATGTTTTTATAGACGAGATGCAACTTCTTGAAGATTGGCAGCAAGTTGCCAATGCTCTTCGCTTGAAGGATAATATTGATGTTTATTTAACCGGTTCAAATGCTTATATGTTTTCCAGCGACTTGGCGAATTCTTTTGGTGGGCGGTATGTTGAAATAAAAATGCAGCCATTTTCTTTTAAGGAATATATATCGGCGTATAGTCAAGAATCTGAAAATGGGCAAAATTTGCGAGCCATTTACGACAATTATGTAAGCAGGAGTGGCTTTCCTCAAACATTGTACCTTTTGGATAGGCAACTTATCAATGACTACCTTTTGGATACAGTATATCATAACACAATCCAAAAAGATATCGTTCAACGCTTTGGTATTTCAGACATAGGCAAACTCGACACGGTTGTTCGTTTTTTGTTTGATAACATAGGTTGCGAAACTTCTATCAGGGGAATAGAGCGCAAATTGAAAAACGCCGGATACAGCGTGTCGGTTGCCACGCTGTCTAACTATATTCAAGGTTTATTGAATAGCTATCTGATGTATAAATGCTCTAGATACGACATAAAGGGAAAGCAGCATTTAGATGCCAATTCAAAGTATTATGTGTGTGATATAGGTTTAAAAACTGCTTTGCTGGGCAATGAAGAAACCGATATTGGCAGAGCCTTGGAAAATGTGGTTTATTTGGAATTGCTACGCAGGGGATACCGTGTTTCTGTTGGAAATGTTAAATCAAAGGTAGTTCAAACAAACGGCAAATACGAAAGGAAAACGATAGAGGTTGATTTTGTAGCCCAAAAACCTGGTGGTGAAGTAGAATATTATCAGGTGGCGTTGTACGCTTTGGCTTCGGAAGAAACTTTAAGGCGAGAATTGGCACCACTAGAAGAAATAGACGATAACTATCCAAAATTCCTTTTAACTATGGATCCAGGCAATGGCACGAATAAGGGGATTAAACGCTTGAATGTTTTGGAATGGCTTTTAGAGTAACATATATAATTTTTTTACGATTTTAAAAAAAAATTCACTTTTTAGGATTTTTTTTCCCGTTTTTTACGTCTAATAGATATGATGGGAAATAATTTCAATCGCTACCCGGCATTTTCGGGGGCTGTAAGCGTTTTGCTTGCCCTTGGGGCAACTGTTCACTGGCAAATAGCGTTTTTGCTCGCCTTTTGGCTCTATATTCTTAGCCCAGTACTCAGAAAAGTCTCTTTTGCGGTCTGTGGAGTGATCCTTTCGTCTTATTTTTTGCAAAAAGACGGCTTTAGTTTTGAGGAAAATCCGCCTAAAAGCGGAAATGGCACTGTGGAAGAGGTTTTGAACAGGCCAAATGGCCATGCCATTATCTTAAAAACGGATTTTGGCAAAACTCGGCTGAATTATGTTGGCGAAGACTTGCCGCTGCCTGGGGATAGCGTTTTTTGGCAGGCAAAATGGTTCTGGGTAACGCCGCCAACCGTGCCTGGTTCCTTTGATGCACCCAAATGGATGCGTTCACAGGGTTATAGGGCAAGCGGAAGTTTGGAAAAAGTTGAAATTTTGAGCAGTAAATTCACTTTTCAGAGATTTTCGTTCTCAATAAAGCAAAAATTGGAAAAATATTTCTCAAAATACTATGCCAAACCCGAAAGTGCCCTGCTTATGGGGCTTTTGGCAGGAGATAGGTCTGGAATTTCGGAAACTTTGCAGAATGATTTTAGAAAAACGGGTTTGGTTCACGTTTTAAGCATTTCTGGGTTTCATGTTGTTATGCTGGCAAGTATGCTAACACTGTTTTTGAGGGCTTTGAGGCTGCCGCGCAAGGTTTCGCAAATATTATCCATAGCTCTTTTATGCCTTTATGCCCCCATCACAGGCGGTTCTTCTGCGGTGTGGCGCGCTGTACTCATGTTTTGCGTTATGGAAAGCGGAAATATTTTCCAAAAAAGCGCAAATTCAATAAATGCGCTTGGGGTGGCTCTTGTTTTTATTCTGATTTTTAGTCCAGAACAGGCTTTTAACGCAGGATTTCAGCTTTCAGCGGCGGCAACTTTTGGAATTTTGCTTGGGCAGGGCATTAAATTACCACATTTTCACGGCAAAATAGGCAAAATATTTTCTTCTTTTATATTTGAACCAAGTTTTATAACGCTTTGCGCAACTCTGAGTACCCTGCCCCTGCTTGTTTTTCATTTTCAGTCTTTTTCTCCAATATCTTGGCTTGGAAATTTGGTGGTTGTTCCTCTTGTGGGCTTGGGTATGCAGGCTGGGGTTTTGTCGCTTTTGGGGATTCACCCCTTTATTTGCCAAATATTTGCAGATTCCGCAACGTTTCTTTTGCGAGCAAGTTCAGTAATCACTAGTTTTTTGGCGGTAAATCCTTATGCTTCTTCTACCATTGGTCCTTGGCCCTTGCCCTGTTTATTTGCAATTTCAATTTTTATATCTTTATTGCCGTTTATGAGAAGAAGAAAAAATCACAAAGTGCGGCGAGTGGCAATTTTTTGCCTGTTTTTTTGCTCTGCCGTTTTTTTTGGATTTGAATTAAAAAATAATTTTTTCCCAAGCTGGAGCGCGGTGTTTTTGGATGTTGGGCAAGGGGATAGTATTTTGCTGAAAAGTCCGGGAGGGCGTTTTTATCTTGTGGATGCAGGACCTCCGGGGAAAAAACGAAGCCTTGCCAAAGACAAAATAATTCCCTATTTTCGCTCACAGGGAATTTCAAAATTAGATGCCATAATAATATCCCACCCACACGCAGACCATTACGGCAATGCCGTCGATATATTAAAAGAGTTTCCAGTAAAGGAATTTTGGACAACTTCTTGCGCTCAAAAATCTGTAGAAGACCGCTCTTGGCGAAATGTTTTGGAAGCTGCAAGGGCAAAAGGTGTGCCTATAAAAAATTTGCGAACGGGACTCGGCTTAAAAGAAAAAATGCTCATTTCAAAAACCGAATGGGATTTAACCGTTTTATATCCCGATTCTACGCTCTGCGAAAAAAATCAGAACAACAATTCCATAGTGCTAAAAATTGGGGGGCTTGGGCAAACCTTGCTTTTAACAGGGGATTTGGAAAAACAGGGTGAAAAGCAGTTGCTCCCATTAGACATAAAAAGCGATGTTCTAAAACTGGGGCATCACGGCAGCAAAACTTCAAGCACAAGGGAATTTTTAAAGAAAGTCTCTCCAGAATCCGCAATCATTTCCGTTGCGCAAAAAAATATGTATAGGCATCCGAGCAAAGAGGTTTTGGATAGGTTAGATAGCCTTGGGATTAGGAACTATAAAACCTCCGAAATGGGGAGCATAAAGGTGGAATTCAGCCAGGGGCGACACTTACGGTCGCCCCTAATGTGGAATTAATTTAACTCTCTTGGGACAAGGGAAAAAATAAATTGAAAAATATACTTGACAAACTCGTAATTTATTTCTATATTTAAACTCAGACATAACCTTAAACCGCAAAAATGCCCCTCAAGGCATAGGAGTTGCTGATGAAACGCCTCAAAATAGCCCTTTTAACCCTGCTTTTGCCAATTTTGGCTTTTGCCGATAGAACCCTAACAATTGAATTCAAAGATGGTAACGGATCTTACATAGCCCTGCCCACCGCCTTGACTGCCATAAAAGGCAAATACGAAAATTGGACCTTTCGAGCCTATTCCGAAGAAGTCGTACTCAAATCGGGTAGTTGGACAGTGACTGGAAATCCAAATTGGCTACAGAAGACAGGTTCAAATATCATTTCATTGAGAGGGACTGTGCCAACAGCAGCGACAGGTTTCACGCTTACTCTCAAATTTATACTACAAGGTGGAGAAACAGAAATTACACAAGAAATTTCCGTAACTATCGTAGAGCCAGAAATTCAATATCGATATAATTCAGGAGGCAGCGATTGGTCAAACGAAATAAGCATTAGCGCCATAAAAGGCAAGTTCGAAAGCTACGAATTTATAACAAGCTCTTTACTCCCTGGTAACTGGGAAGTGGTTTCTGGACCAGATTGGTTAAGAAATAGCATCTATAACGGCGGCGTTCAAGATGCTATTTATACCTACGGTCAAGTTCCCGAAGATGCTCCGGAGACTGTCACACTTGAGCTCAAAGTTACAAATGAGGCTGGCAGCGTCACAAAAACATATAACATAGCTGTCCACACACCCGCAATACCGACAATTACAACCAATACACTTGAGGCAGGCGAGGTGGGTAAATACTACAGAGCCCCTTTAATCACAAGCAGTATCTACGCCCAATGGAGCCTTGCAGACGGCAGCTTGCCACCTGGTCTTGAATTGAGCAGTAATGGTTTTATTTATGGCTATCCCACAACGGAAGGCACTTCTAATTTCACGGTAAAGTCCAAGAATATCTCTGGCGAACAGACGGAAGCTTTATCCATAACAATCGGATCTGAAACTACTAAACCAATATTTGAATATTTGCCTTATTGCACCGTTTTTGTTGAGGAAGAAGGCGAAGAGATAGAAATTCAAAGATGCTATGTTCAAGAAGGTACTCCATATATTGGATTTACTTTAGACCGAGTTCCCACCAATGTGAGCATAAAAAGCGGCAACCTGCCACCTGGCATTGAGATAAAACGTGACCTTAGTGATGATTATTATGTTCACTATCTTTTTTCTGGATCCCTTACCTACAAAACAGGAGGAGAAGCCGCCAACACATATACATTCACTGTAGAGGTTGAAAACTCGGCTGGTAGCTCAGAGCAAGAGTTCACCTTTGTAGTAACGCAAGCGGAAAAAGCACCAAAAATAGGCAATATATATATTTATGAAGGCGAGGTAGACGAGGAATATAGTGGAGAGATTTGGTTAGAAGATGACGAAGTAGGTGCCATTTGGACTGTATCAGGTTTGCCACCAGGTCTTACATGGAGACCGGAGTGGTATGGAATTTCGATTAGAGGCATTCCCACACAGGTTGGCAAATACAATGTCACAGTCAAGGCAACCAATTCACGTTCAATTGTTCCAGACACTAAAAGCGCTACCATAACTATTTGCAAGAACGGTGTTTGCACTGCTAGCACCCCTCCTGCCACCATAGACCCACCGATTAGTTCTTGCCCAACAGGTGCTGTTTGTGGAATTGGGGTTTCTCCTCCACCTGCTACTACTCCTGTAATATCGCAATTGGATGTGAGCAAACTCAGCGTACGTGCAACTTCAAGTGCAATAGTGCTTGAAAAGCTGCCGAGCAATGCAAAAGTTGAGGTCTATAATCTTCAGGGCAAACGCATATATTCAGCCAATTCTGCAAATTCGCAAACATTGCAGATACAGGTTCCAAAAGGAATGTATGTGGTTAAAGCAGCCAACCAAACGTTGCGGGCTGTTGTTAAATAATCTAAAAAATTTACTATAATATTCTCAGGCTAGTGAAAAAACACTAGCCGATTTTTTCTACATTTTCCCATATATGTCTGGGACGTTATTCGTATTTAGCGCGGCGAGCGGGGCGGGTAAAACTACGCTTATGAATAAGGTTATGCCTAGTTTCCCAAATATAGTTTATTCCGTTTCGGCAACAACAAGAAAGCCTCGCACTGGGGAAATTGACGGCACACACTATTTTTTCAAAACAGAAGAAGAATTCAAAAAAATGATTGAGCAAAATGAACTTGTTGAATGGAACAAAGTTCACAACAACTATTACGGAACGCCTAAATTTTTTGTGGAGCAAAAACTCTCGGAAGGCAGGGATGTCGCTTTTGACTTGGATGTTTTTGGGAAAGTCAATTTTGACAAGGTTTATCCGCAGGCGATAGGTATTTTAATTTTGCCGCCTAGTTTGGAAGAACTGGAAAAGCGATTGCGCGCCCGCAAAACAGAGACAGAAGAAGTAATAAGGATTAGAATGGAAAATGCAAAAAAAGAGATGGAATTTGCAACCACAAAAGGCAAATATCAATACACCATTCACAACGGCGATTTAGAAACAGCCACCGCAGAACTCAAAGGCATAATGGAAAAATACAGCTCTTTTAAGTCAGTCAGCAACATTCTGCTTTTCAACGGCTAAGGTTTTCCACATATCGCTGACCGATATAGTATCTAGTAATTAATGATTAACTCAATGTTTGGGTATGGGGTATAGGGTATAATACCCCAACCCCCATACCCTAAACCCTTTTGCTAGTTAAATAAGTATAACAGACATTTGGTAAAGATTTTATAGATGGGCGTTTTTTATTGTTCTGGTAAATAAGTATAACAGACATTTGGTAAAGATTTTATAGATGGGCGTTTTTTATTGTTCTGGTAATCAGCGTTTACTATATTGCCTTTATGCCAGCCAAGCGCAAATACAAAGATTCTGTTTTCACTTCTTTGTTCAAAGACAAGAAGCGGTTGCTGGAATTGTACAACGCGATAGAGGGAACTTCCTACAAAAACCCCAATATAATAACCATCAACACATTGGACGGCGTTCTGTTTCCAAATAGGCAGAACGACATATCTTTCACTATAGGCGGCAAATTGGTTATTCTGATAGAGCATCAATCTAGCATAAATGAAAATATGCCTTTGCGTTTTCTGATATATATATCAAAGGTATATGAAAAGATAATAGACCCCAAAAGCATTTACAAGCAGAGTTTGATAAAAATCCCAAGACCAGAATTCATAGTCCTATACAACGGCGTTGACAAATACCCAAAAGAGAAAATATTGAAACTTTCAGACGCATTCGAGCAACTCGGCATAAAGAAAGCTCCTGAGTTGGAATTGTCAGTCCGTGTGTTGAACATAAACAAGGGTCATAACCCAAAGCTTGAGCATAGGAGCAAGAACTTGGCAGGTTATTCCGCCTTTGTAGCAAAAATTAGAGAAATTCAATCCAATGGCAACCCATTGAAGGAAGCAATAGAAAAAGCAGTTGTTTATTGCATAGACAAAGGGATATTGCGTGATTATTTGAGACAAAATTCATCGGAGGTAGTAAATATGTTGACCACAAAGTTCAAATTGAAAGATGCCCTTGCCGTTGCCAGAGAGGAAGGCAGGGAGGAAGGCGAAGCCAGAGGCGTTAAAAAGGTGTTTGCCCTTTTGGAAAAGGGTATTCCTCTGGCGGAGGCTAAACGAAAGCTTGGGATTCCTAGAAATTATGCCGTGCGATAAACTTTGAGCTTTGTTCTCCACATATCGCTGACATATATGGTGTCTATTTATCTAAATTCACAACGGCGATTTAGAAACAGCCACCGCAGAACTCAAAGGCATAATGGAAAAATACAGCTCTTTTAAGTCTTCTATCCAAAGCGGGTCTTGAGAGTGAATTAGCTTTAGGGCTTCGCAAAAAATTTTCTCGTTGTTGTATGGGCCTGCTTCGGTGTCGCTCTCGGGAACAAATGCAATTTCTTTGCTGTTTTTTGCGCGGTTTATTTTCACCATCCTCTCTATATAGGCTATTCTGAGCGGCTCAAGCTCTTTTAAAGTTTTGGCTTTGCCAAGATTCTCTAAAATATATTGCTTTTCCAAATCTGGAGTATAGCGGGTTTCTACCCTTAGCTTTGCGCTTAAATTCTCGCAGAGTTTCTTTGTAATTAAGTTTTCGTGCTTAATTTCTCCAGATGCCCCAATGTTTTTATCAACGGTTTTTTCTTTAAGCAAATGCAACCTAGCTTGCAATAATTCTGCCTCTTTGCAAAGTCCGGCATCATTGAAATACGCAATTCTTTTTTGCATATTTTTTACCAAATGTTCATTATATTCACTAGCCATTGCTGCGCTCTTTATTCAAAAATTCAGCTAAAATCTCTTGAAGGCGAAGCGAGTTATCGTTCATGGCTTCGGTAGCTTGCTCTTGAATCTTTGCAAAAACGGCTTCAAATTTTTGCATAAATTCCTTTTGCGCATCCAGTTCCTTTTCACCAGAGGGAATTTGAACCAGCAGTTTATCTATAGCTTTGTGGAAAGCCTCTAAACCGCTTTGGAACTCGGCTTGGTTCACCCGCATTAAGGTGACTATTTCTTGCAGAGTTTCCGTGTTTATATTAACTTCCTTTGCCTGCGGAAGTTCAATTTTTGGAAATTCAATCTTGGGAAGCTCAATTTTTGGTATTTCAATCTTTGGGATTTCGATTTTGGGAACTTCTATATTTGGAAGCTCAATCTTGGGAAGCTCGATTTTTGGTATTTCAATCTTTGGGATTTCAATCTTTGGGATTTCGATTTTGGGAACTTCTATATTTGGAAGCTCAATCTTAGGAAGCTCAATTTTTGGTATTTCAATTTGTATGCCTTTTATGGCTTCTATAACTGGATTCAAATCCAAAACCACTTCCTTTGCCGGAGGAGCTTCAATTTTTTGCGGAGGCGGAATACGAATATTTTTCAGTTCCTTCAAAATTTTGTGTTGAATATATAAAAGCACCGCTATGAGGAGCAATGTAGAAGCGAGAGTGACTATTTCAAGCATGTTTTATCCCAAAGGTAAAAGGTTTTGCCTACAACCAAAACCCCTTGCATACAAAGCCCATTTTTTAGAATAGAATTTGAGTATGTTAGCAGAAATTTTAGATACTTGGCGAAATATTTTTGAAAAGTAGAAATTTAAAATCAAATTGCAATTTTCATTTGCCATTATTGCCTCCAAAAATTCTTGCTTGGCAATGCTGGGAATGGAATCTTTTTGGTCTTCAAAGAGCAAATTTCTAATATTGCTGAAAAATGTTTCTTCGTAATTTTGAAAAGAGCCTTCAATGCTTGGAAGGATTTTTGAATAAGAATCACTAGGGCAGTTTTTGTGCCAAATTTTGCGGATATTTTCTTGCAATAGCTCTGCACGGCTATTTATGGTTACTAAGTATTTTTGCGCATCGCCAATCATTAAATGCACGGTGTGAAGATAAAGAGCCTTTGCGAGCCGCTCTCTTTCTTTTGCGTTTTTATTTTTTTTTATTTCTTCTGCACCCGTAGCCACTATTTGCGTTAGCCCTTCAATTTCAAATCTCTGTTGCCATTTTTCTCGCCATTCATCCAGCTTTGCTGCAAATTTCTGTTCCATTTCTGCAAATCCGCTAAGTGCGGAGAGCCAGGCAGTGTGGCTTTGCGAAATATTTTCGCTATGTGGAAAAGCCTCAGGGTGTTTAGCTACCCACCCCAAATGCTCAGAAAGAACAATAACCAGAGCTGGATCCATATTGCGAGCCAACTCAGCGTAAGAATGATTTTGAGATAAGTTCACTATCGGTTTATTTGCCTATCCCTAGCAATTTCTCTATATCGGCTTTAATTTCTTTGATATGGCTTTCGCTTTCTAAGGATGTATAGCGAACAATTTTGCCGTCTGGAGAAACCAAATAGAGCCTTGGTACATAGCCATCACCATATTTTTTGCCAAAATCTTGGTCTGTGTCTTGAAAAAACGGGATAGAGGCTTTTCTCTCTTCCATAAACATTAAAATATCCCTTTTTTGGGTGTTGCCAACAGAAATGGCAAGGCTCGTTAAACCTTTAGATTCATATTCCTTTGCCACCTGCTGAACTCCACCATAGCTTTTTTGGCAATGCGGGCAAAATGGGCTAAAGTAATAAACCAAAAGCGGCCTAGAGCTAAATACCGAGAAAGGCGTATTGGCATCTTTTACGCCGGTTAGCTTAATGCCAAAATCCATCATCAGCACTTTGCCCGTAGAGTCTGTCATATAGGTTTGCACCGGCTTTGCGCCAGGCAATAATTGTGCATTAACTGCCGTAAAAGCACAAAAAACCAACAAAAGAACCATTCGTTGCATAAAAACCCCCTTAATATTAGGGTAAATATAGTAATTTAAATTTACTATATTACCCCCCAGCAAGTTTGGCTAGAGGTAACTATGAACAACATCAAAATGGGTCCAAAACTCATCGCATCTTTCCTATTCTTAGCTGCATTAGCGGCATTTATGGGAATACGCACCATCAGCAGTCTAAAAACTGTCTCAAAAGCAACCGACATTATGTACGATACTGGAGCTGTGCCTCTAGGCGTTTTTGTGACCACGGCAGTGCAGTGTCAGGAGCTGCGGGTTGCGGCTCGCAATTGGCAGCTTGCAAGAACACCAGAAGCTCGTGCAAAGATTCTGAAAAATTTGGACGATATCAACGATAAACTGAATCAGTCCATATACGACCAGCAAAAAATAATAGTTGACGAGGACGGGAAAAAGATTTTGCAGCAAGTGATAAAAGTCACTGACGATTATACCGATTCGTTAAACGCTTTTATTAAACGCGCTAAAGCTTTTTCCGCAGAAGGTGTAAGCTTAGACCCATTCCCAGATGGTCTGAACGAAACTGGACAGAAAGTTCTGAAAGATTTGGACGCAGCAAAAGAATATTTAGTTAAACATACCAGCAAGCTCTCAGACGATGCCTCGGCAGATGCCGCATCAAATGTGAGCGCGGCAACCGTCATTCTAGTGGTGGTGATTCTTTTTGCCGTTGCCCTTGGCATATTCCTAACCCTTTCCATAACCAGCCCCCTGAGGAGGGTTGTTGGCACTCTTGGCAAAATTGAGAAAGGCGATATGACCGTTCGTGTAAATATGGAACGCGGAGACGAATTCGGGCAGCTCTCTAAATCTGTGGATAGCGTTGCCTCCAAACTCCAAACCATAATGAAAGATTTGCACATGGAATCCGATAGCCTAGCAACCTCGGCAGAAGAGCTTTCTGTGATAAGCAGGCAGCTTGTGGCAAACTCAGAAGAAACAGCCAACAAAAGCAAAGTTGTTATGAGTGTAACCGAAGAAGCAGCAAAGGCTGTAACCGGTATAGCAAGCACCGCCGAAGAAGCCTCCGCAAGCATAACCGATGTAGCCAGCTCCGTTGAACAGATGACCGTGAACATAAACGCAATGGCCAGCGGTGCAGAAGAAGCCTCCGCAAACGTAAACGATGTAGCAAACGCCGTTGAGCAAGTTGCCGGCAACATAAACGCCATGGCAAGTGCCGCCGAAGAAGCCTCCGTGAATGCAAACGATGTGGCAAGCGCGGCAGAGCAAATGTCTGCGAACATGAACACCGTGGCAGCAGCAATAGAAGAGATGAGCGCAAGCATAAGCGAAATATCCCACACAGCCGGCGATGCCAGCACTGTTGCAAACGAAGCCACCGTGAAATCCAAAGACGCAACCGAGGTTATGAACAAGCTTGGCATGGCGGCTAAGGAAATAGGTCAGGTGACCGATGTTATAAAGAAGATAGCCGACAAAACCAACCTACTTGCACTTAACGCCACCATAGAGGCAGCCAGCGCAGGCGAGGCAGGCAAAGGCTTTGCCGTTGTAGCCAACGAAATAAAAGAACTTGCCAACCAGAGTGCCCAGAGCGCAGACGACATAGCCAGGCGCATAGAGGGCATACAATCTGGCACAAGCGAAGCTGTAACTGTTATAAACGCGGTTTCGCAGATAATAAAAAAGATAAACCAAGGCGTAGATGCCATATCCACCCACGTTGCGCAACAAACAAAGGCGAGCAACGAGATTGCAAGCAACGTAGCTCAGGCAAACTCTGGTTCCAAGCGCGTTGCTGGTGCAATAGGCGAGGTAGCAAAGGGCAGCAGAGACATAGCTCAAAATGCTGGTCAGGCGAGTACCAATGCCAAGCACGTTGCAGATTCCATAGGCGAGGTAGCTAAGGGCAGCAAGGATATTGCCCGCAACGCTGGACAGGCAAACATAGGAGCCAAGCGCGTGTCTTCATCCATAGGCGAAATAGCCAAAGGCAGTAAAGACATAGCCCGCAACGCTGGCGAAGCCGCCAAAGGTGCTTCTGATGCAAGCCGCAATGTTACAGATGTGAACAAGCTAGCCAACGACAGTTCCAGCGGTGCGCATCAGGTTGATAAATACGCCAATGAGCTTGCCAAAGTAGCAGGCAGCTTGAAAGGCGTGGTGAGCCAGTTTAGAGTTTAATGTCTTTTGTCTGAACCCCGATTGGCCAGGATTTAAGGATTTTCAGGATTATGCAATTTTATATGCAATCCTGTTAATCCTCTAATCGGGGGTATCATGGTTCAGACATTTATTATATTTACCCCATAAACTTTGCCTAGAGGTAACCAACCATGAGCAATATAAAAATAGGTCCAAAGCTAATCGCATCTTTTGTATTTCTAGCCGCCCTAACGGCATTCATGGGAATACGCACCATAAACAGCCTAAAAACTGTTTCAGATGCAACAGACATCATGTACGACACAGGAGCCGTCCCTCTGGGCATTTTTGTGACTACATCCAACCAGGTGAAGCAACTGCAAACGCTTGCACGAGACTGGCGTTTTGCAAGAAATTCGGCAGAGCGCGCTGAGATTATGAAAACTCTGAACAAAACCAACGATGATATAAATACTGTCGTAGAAAAGCAAAAAACATCGGCAGATGAAAAGGGAAAAGTAGCTTTGAAAAAAGTGGAAGATTTAACTGACGTATATGTCAATGAATTTACCGCTTTCACAAACAAAACCAAATCTTTTGATTCGGAAGGCATAAACACAGACTATTTCCCTGATGCCGTGAATAAGGCAGCAGCAGATATGAATAAAGCTGTTGACGAAGTAAAAGAAGCCAGAGTTGCCCAAATCAGCAAACTCTCAGACGATGCCTCGGCAGATGCCGCGCAAAATATAAGCGCAGCAACCACCATTTTGGTGGTGGTTATTCTTTTAGCCATTGCTCTTGGCATATTCCTAACCCTTTCCCTAACCGCTCCGTTGAAAGTGGTTGTTGGCACTCTTAGCAAAATTGAGAAAGGCGATATGACCGCCCGCGCAAACTTAGAGCGCGGAGATGAACTCGGAATACTCGCTAAATCCGCAGATGCCGTTGCTACCAAACTCCAAAGCATAATGAAAGATTTGCGCACGGAGTCCGACAGCCTAGCAACCTCGGCAGAAGAGCTTTCTGTGATAAGCAGGCAGCTTGTGGCAAACTCAGATGAAACAGCCAACAAAAGCAAGGTTGTTATGAGTGTAACCGAAGAAGCAGCAAAGGCTGTAACCGGTATAGCAAGCACCGCCGAAGAAGCCTCCGCAAGCATAACCGATGTAGCCAGCTCCGTTGAACAGATGACGGTGAACATAAACGCAATGGCAAGCGGTGCAGAAGAAGCCTCCGCAAACGTAAACAGTGTAGCAAACGCCGTTGAGCAAGTTGCCGGCAACATAAACGCCATGGCAAGCGCTGCCGAAGAAGCCTCTGTGAATGCAAACGAAGTGGCAGGCGCGGCAGAGCAAATGTCTGCAAACATGAACACCGTGGCAGCAGCAATAGAAGAGATGAGCGCAAGCATAAGCGAAATATCCCACACAGCCGGTGATGCCAGCACGGTTGCGGGCGAAGCCTCTGTGAAATCCAAAGACGCAACCGAGGTTATGAACAAGCTTGGCATGGCGGCTAAAGAAATAGGTCAAGTGACCGATGTTATAAAGAGAATAGCCGACAAAACCAACCTACTTGCACTGAACGCCACCATAGAGGCAGCCAGCGCAGGCGAGGCGGGCAAAGGCTTTGCCGTTGTTGCGGGTGAAATAAAAGAACTTGCCAACCAGAGTGCCCAGAGCGCAGACGACATAGCTAAGCGCATAGAGGGCATACAATCTGGCACAAGCGAAGCTGTAACTGTTATAAACGATGTTTCGCAGATAATAGCCAAGATAAACCAAGGCGTAGATGCCATATCCACCCACGTTGCGCAACAAACAAAGGCGAGCAACGAGATAGCGAGCAACGTAGCTCAGGCAAACACAGGAGCCAAGCGCGTGGCTGGTGCAATAGGCGAGGTAGCAAAGGGCAGCAAAGATATTGCCAAAAATGCTGGCGAGGCAAGCATCAATGCCAAGCATGTGTCAAATTCCATAGGCGAGGTAGCCAAGGGCAGCAAGGATATTGCCCGCAACGCTGGACAGGCAAACACTGGAGCCAAGCGCGTGTCTTCATCCATAGGCGAAATAGCCAAAGGCAGCAAAGACATAGCCCGCAACGCAGGCGAAGCCGCCAAAGGTGCTTCCGATGCAAGCCGCAATGTTACAGACGTGAACAAGCTAGCCAACGATAGTGCCAGCGGTGCGCAACAGGTTGATAAATACGCCATTGAGCTTGCCAAAGTGGCAGGCAGCTTAAAAAGCGTGGTGAGCCAGTTTAGAGTTTAATGTCTTTTGTCTGAACCCCGATTGGCCAGGATTTAAGGATTTTCAGGATTATGCAATTTTATATGCAATCCTGTTAATCCTCTAATCGGGGGTATCATGGTTCAGACATTTATTATATTTACCCCATAAACTTTGCCTAGAGGTAACCAACCATGAGCAATATAAAAATAGGTCCAAAGCTAATCGCATCTTTTGTATTCCTAGCTGCTTTAACGGCATTTATGGGAATACGCACAATCAGCAGCCTAAAAACTGTTTCGGATGCAACCGACATCATGTACGACACAGGAGCGGTGCCGCTCGGTGTTTTTGTGACCACTCAAGACCAAGTGCAAGATTTGCAAGTGAGGTCGCGCGACTGGAGACTTGCGAAAACGCCTCAAAAACGCGCGGCAGTCTTGAAAAGCCTGGACAGCGTGAACAACGAAGTGAATGTGACTGTGGGAAAGCAGATGACAACCGCAGACGAAAAGGGAAAGATAGCTTTGAAAAAAGTGATGGACTTGACCGATAAATTCGTGGATGAAGTGAACGCTTTTGCGAGGAACACCAAGTCTTTTTCTGTGGAGGGATTAAGCACGGAAGAATTTCCGCAATCATTGCTGGATGCAGCCGAAGATATGACCAATGCTATGGACGAAGCCAAAGAAGCCAGGGTTAAACAAACCAGCAAACTCTCAGACGATGCCTCGGCAGATGCAGCATCAAATGTGAGCGCAGCAACCGTTATTCTGGTGGTGGTTATTCTTTTAGCCATTGCTCTTGGCATATTCCTAACCCTTTCGCTAACCGCTCCGTTGAAAGTGGTTGTTGGCACTCTTAGCAAAATTGAGAAAGGCGATATGACCGCCCGCGCAAACTTAGAGCGCGGAGATGAACTCGGAATACTCGCTAAATCCGCAGATGCCGTTGCCTCCAAACTCCAAGACATAATGAAAGATTTGCGTACGGAGTCCGACAGCCTAGCAACCTCGGCAGAAGAGCTTTCCGTGATAAGCAGGCAGCTTGTGGCAAACTCAGATGAAACAGCCAGCAAAAGCAAGGTTGTTTTGAATGTAACCGAAGAGGCAGCAAAGGCTGTAACCGGTATAGCAAGCACCGCCGAAGAAGCCTCCGCAAGCATAACCGATGTAGCCAGCTCCGTTGAACAGATGACTGTGAACATAAACGCAATGGCAAGCGGCGCCGAAGAAGCCTCTGCAAACGTAAGCGATGTTGCAAACGCCGTTGAGCAGGTTGCAATGAACATAAACGCCATGGCAAGTGCCGCCGAAGAAGCCTCCGTGAACGCCAACGAAGTGGCAGGTGCGGCAGAGCAGATGTCTGCGAACATGAACACCGTGGCAGCAGCAATAGAAGAGATGAGCGCAAGCATAAGCGAAATATCCCACACAGCTGGCGATGCCAGCACTGTTGCAGGCGAAGCCACCGTTAAATCCAAAGAGGCAACCGATGCCATGAACAAGCTGGGTATTGCGGCTAAGGAAATAGGTCAAGTCACTGATGTTATAAAGAACATAGCCGACAAAACCAACCTACTTGCACTTAACGCCACCATAGAGGCAGCCAGCGCAGGCGAGGCAGGCAAAGGCTTTGCCGTTGTAGCCAACGAAATAAAAGAGCTTGCCAACCAGAGCGCAAGAAGCGCAGACGACATAGCTAGGCGAGTTGAGGGCATACAATCTGGCACAAGCGAAGCTGTAACTGTTATAAACGATGTTTCGCAGATAATAGCCAAGATAAACCAAGGCGTAGATGCCATATCCAATCACGTTGCGCAGCAGACAAAGGCGAGCAACGAGATAGCGAGCAACGTAGCTCAGGCAAACACCGGCTCCAAGCGAGTGGCTGGTGCAATAGGCGAGGTAGCAAAGGGCAGCAGAGACATAGCCAAAAATGCTGGTCAGGCGAGCAGCAATGCCAAGCACGTTGCAGATTCCATAGGCGAGGTAGCCAAAGGCAGCAAAGACATAGCCCGCAATGCTGGACAGGCAAACACGGGAGCCAAGCGCGTGTCTTCATCCATAGGCGAAATAGCCAAAGGCAGCAAAGACATAGCCCGCAACGCAGGCGAAGCCGCCAAAGGTGCTTCCGATGCAAGCCATAATGTTGCAGATGTGAACAAGCTAGCCAACGACAGTGCCAGCGGCGCGCAGCAGGTTAATAAATACGCCAACGAGCTTGCCAAAGTAGCAGGCAGCTTGAAAGGCGTTGTTAGCCAGTTTAGAGTTTAATGTCTTTTGTCTGAACCCCGATTGGCCAGGATTTAAGGATTTTCAGGATTATGCAATTTTATATGCAATCCTGTTAATCCTCTAATCGGGGGTATCATGGTTCAGACATTTATTATATTTACCCCATAAACTTTGCCTAGAGGTAACCATGAGCAACATCAAGATCGGAGCTAAATTAATAGCATCTTTTGTATTTCTAGCCGCCCTAACGGCATTCATGGGAATACGAACCATAAGCAGCCTAAAAACTGTCTCTGATGCAACCGACATCATGTACGACACAGGGGCTGTTCCCTTAGGCGTTTTTGTGGAGATGTCCAACAATATACAAGAGATGAGGGTTGAGGCTCAACATTGGCGTCTTGCCAAGACACAAGAAAGACGCAATAACTTTTTAAAAAGAATAGACAGCCTCAACAATGAAGTAAATAAGAACGTAGAAGCGCAGATGAAAACTGCGAATGAAAAGGGAAAAGAGGCTCTGAAAAAAGTGATGGATTTGACGGACGTGTATGTTGCTGAGCTAAACAATTTTGCTAAAACCACCAAATCTTATGATTCGGAAGGCATAAGCACAGAAGAATTTCCAGATTCTATGAACAAAGCCGCAAAAGCAATGACTAATGCTATAGGAGAAGCCAAAGAAGCCAGAGTTGCCCAAACCAGCAAGCTCTCAGACGATGCCTCGGCAGATGCCGCGCAAAATATAAGCGCAGCAACCACCATTTTGGTGGTGGTTATTCTTTTAGCCATTGCTCTTGGCATATTCCTAACCCTTTCCCTAACCGCTCCGTTGAAAGTGGTTGTTGGCGCCCTTTCCAAGATTGAGAAAGGCGATATGACCGCCCGCGCAAACTTAGAGCGCGGAGATGAACTCGGAATACTCGCTAAATCCGCAGATGCCGTTGCTACCAAACTCCAAACTATAATGAAAAATTTGCGCACGGAGTCCGATAGCCTCGCAACCTCGGCAGAAGAGCTTTCTGTGATAAGCAAGCAGCTTGTGGCAAACTCAGACGAAACAGCCAACAAAAGCAAGGTTGTTATGGATGTAACCGAAGAAGCAGCAAAGGCTGTAACCGGTATAGCCAGCACCGCCGAAGAAGCCTCCGCAAGCATAACCGATGTAGCCAGCTCCGTTGAACAGATGACTGTGAACATAAACGCAATGGCCAGCGGTGCCGAAGAAGCCTCCGCAAACGTAAACAGTGTAGCAAACGCCGTTGAGCAAGTTGCCGGCAACATAAACGCCATGGCAAGCGCCGCCGAAGAAGCCTCCGTGAATGCAAACGAAGTGGCAGGCGCGGCAGAGCAAATGTCTGCGAACATGAACACGGTAGCTTCTGCAATAGAAGAGATGAGCGCAAGCATAAGCGAAATATCCCACACAGCCGGTGATGCCAGCACGGTTGCAAGCGAAGCCTCTGTGAAATCCAAAGACGCAACCGAAGTGATGAACAAGCTTGGCATGGCGGCTAAAGAAATAGGGCAAGTGACTGATGTTATAAAGAGAATAGCCGACAAAACCAACCTACTTGCACTTAACGCCACCATAGAGGCAGCCAGCGCAGGCGAGGCGGGCAAAGGCTTTGCCGTTGTTGCGGGTGAAATAAAAGAACTTGCCAACCAAAGTGCCCAGAGCGCAGACGACATAGCTAAGCGCGTAGAAGGCATACAATCTGGCACCAGCGAAGCGGTCACTGTTATAAACGATGTTTCGCAGATAATAAAAAAGATAAACCAAGGCGTAGATGCCATATCCACCCACGTTGCGCAACAAACAAAGGCGAGCAACGAGATTGCAAGCAACGTTGCACAGGCAAACACAGGAGCCAAGCGCGTTGCCGGAGCCATAGGAGAGGTAGCCAAAGGCAGCAAAGACATTGCTCAAAATGCCGGTCAGGCAAGCATCAATGCCAAGCATGTTGCAGATTCCATAGGCGAGGTAGCCAAAGGCAGCAAGGATATTGCCCGCAACGCTGGTCAGGCAAACATAGGAGCCAAGCACGTGTCTGAGTCCATAGGTGAAATAGCCAAAGGCAGCAAAGACATAGCCCGCAACGCAGGCGAAGCCGCCAAAGGTGCTTCCGATGCAAGCCGCAATGTTACAGACGTGAACAAGCTAGCCAACGACAGTGCCAGCGGTGCGCAACAGGTTGATAAATACGCCATTGAGCTTGCCAAAGTGGCAGGCAGCTTAAAAAGCGTTGTGAGCCAGTTTAGAGTTTAATGTCTTTTGTCTGAACCCCGATTGGCCAGGATTTAAGGATTTTCAGGATTATGCAATTTTATATGCAATCCTGTTAATCCTCTAATCGGGGGTATCATGGTTCAGACATTTATTATATTTACCCCATAAACTTTGCCTAGAGGTAACCAACCATGAACAATATCAAAATGGGTCCAAAGCTAATTGTGTCTTTTTTATTCTTAGCCGCCCTAGCAGCTTTTATGGGAATACGCACAATCAGCAGTTTAAAAACTGTTTCGGATGCAACCGACATCATGTACGACACGGGAGCGGTGCCGCTCGGCACTTTTGTGGTCACCGCTTTGCAGGTACAGGAGTTGCGGCTTTCGACTTTTCGTTGGCAGCAGGCAAGGTCGCTCGAAGAGCGCGCCAAGGTTATCAAAGACCTAGACAATATAAACAATACCCTGAATCAGTCCATATATGACCAGCAGAAAATAGCAGACGAAGAAGGGAAAAAGATTTTGCAGCAAGTGATAAAGATAACAGACGATTATACCGATTCGTTAATGGCTTTTATTAAACGCGCTAAAACTTTTGATAAAGAAACAGGAGTAAACGTTGACAAAGTTCCAGACGGTTTGGTAAGAGTTGGAAATGAAGCGTTGAAAGATTTGCAAGCCGCAAAAGACCATAGAGTGAAAGCAACCAGCAAACTCTCAGACGATGCCTCGGCAGATGCTAAACAAAATATAAGCGCGGCAACTCTGATTCTAGTTGTGGTGGTTCTTTTAGCCGTTGCTCTTGGCATATTCTTAACATTCTCCGTAACAGGTCCCTTGAAAAAGGTTGTTGGTGCTCTTGGCAAAATTGAGAAAGGCGATATGACCGCCCGTTTAAATTTGGAACGCGGGGATGAATTTGGGCAACTTTCCAAATCTGTGGATGGCGTTGCCTCCAAACTCCAAAACATTATGAAAGATTTGCGCATGGAATCCGATAGCCTTGCAACTTCTGCCGAGGAGCTTTCCGTTATAAGCAGGCAGCTTGTGAGCAACTCAGAAGAAACAGCCAACAAAAGCAAAGAAGTAGCCAGCGTAACCGAAGAAGCTTCCAGAGCTGTAACTTCCATAGCCAGCACCGCCGAAGAAGCATCCACAAGCATAACCGATGTGGCAAGCTCCGTTGAAGAGATGACGGTGAACATAAACGCAATGGCAAGCGGCGCGGAAGAAGCCTCCGCAAACGTGAACGATGTGGCAAAAGCGGTTGAACAAGTTGCAGGCAACATAAACGCAATGGCAAGCGCAGCCGAAGAAGCCTCCGTGAACGCCAACGAAGTGGCAGGCGCGGCAGATCAGATGTCTGCGAACATGAACACCATAGCCGCAGCAATAGAAGAGATGAGCGCAAGCATAAATCAAATATCCAGCAATGCCGGCGAAGCCCGCACTGTTGCAGGCGAAGCCACAGTGAAATCCAAAAACGCAACCGATGTGATGGGCAAGCTGGGCATGGCGGCTAAAGAAATAGGTCAAGTGACCGATGTTATAAAGAGAATAGCCGACAAAACCAATCTTCTAGCTTTAAACGCCACCATAGAAGCTGCCAGCGCAGGCGAGGCAGGCAAAGGCTTTGCGGTGGTTGCAGGTGAAATAAAAGAGCTAGCCAACCAAAGCGCACAAAGCGCAGACGATATAGCAAAGCGCATAGAAGGCATACAGAGCGGCACGAGTGACGCGGTGACGGTGATAAGTGATGTTTCGCAGATAATAGCCAAGATAAACCAAGGCGTTGAGGCAATATCTAACCATGCGGCGCAACAAACAAAGGCGAGCGGCGAAATTGCAAGCAATGTTTCGCAAGCAAACACAGGAGCAAAGCGAGTTGCCGGTGCCATTGGCGAGGTTGCCAAGGGCAGCAGAGACATAGCCAAAAATGCCGGACAAGCCAGCACCAATGCCAAGCACGTTGCAGATTCCATAGGCGAGGTAGCCAAAGGCAGCAAAGACATTGCCCGCAATGCTGTGCAGGCGAACACAGGCGCAAGGCGAGTTGCAAGCAGCATAGGCGAAATTGCCAAAGGTAGCAAAGACATTGCCCGCAATGCTGGAGAGGCGGCTAAGGGAGCCACAGATGCAAGCAATAGCGTTACAAGCGTGAATCAGCTGGCAAATGATAGCGCCAAAGGTGCTCATCAGGTTGACAAATATGCCCACGAGCTTGCTAAGGTGGCTGGTGACTTGAAAAGCGTTGTGAGCCAGTTTAAGGTATAGCAAGTGATATTGCTCGTTTTTGCAACTGAAATGGAAAGAGATGGTGTTTTTCCAAACGGAATTCCACAAGAATACGAGTGTTTGATAACCGGTGTTGGCATTTTATCTGCTGCTTTTAGCTTGAGCAAAGCTTTTCAAAGGCAAGCATATAAAACCGCCATTCAAATAGGCATAGCTGGCGCATATACTTCTAGTGATCTGCAATTGGGAGATGTTGTGGAAGTTAGAAGCGACTGCCTAGTTGAATTTTTGCCCTGGGAACCAAATACTTTTTTTGCTTCTGGAACACTGCCAAATTCAAATAATTTCAAAACCTTAAAGATAGTTAAGGGTTTAACTGTTTTGAACTGCTCATCCACAAAAGAAATAGAAGCGGCAAGGGGAGATCTTGCTCAGGTTGAAACTATGGAAGGCGCGGCGTTTTTTGCCGCCTGTAAGGAATACAATGTTGAAGGGGTGCAAATTAGAGCCATTAGCAATTTTGCCACCAAATTTGAGAAAAAAGAGTGGAAAACAGAAGCGGCATTGGAAAAGCTGAGGGAGTTCTTGTTGCCTATACTGGGGTAGGGCGTACGTAAGAGCAGACACATAGGTCTGCCCTTACGTGTACTGTGTTAGGTTTCTCTTGTTGAGTTCTTCTATGCACATCATCATCAGGGGTTGGAGGGCACTTAGTTCCAAATTTATATGCCATTTGGCGAGTTCGTTGGCAAGTTCGGGGGCAAATATAGGGGGTGCATAGTTGCCGCCATCTCCTGCACCTATTATTCTGCACAGAACGTCTGCAAAGCTCACAAGGGTCACAAGGGGTTTGTTTATCTCTGCCCTTTCCAAATTGTGGTGATATTGCATAACCTCGTTTATGGCACGGGGGAGCCGCCAGTTTTCGGCAAGCCAAGAGCCTATTTGACCGTGGTCAACGCCCAAAAGCTCTTTTTCTGCTAAATACAATTCAGAGGAACGGCTTTTGCTCATGCTTATAGTTTGTTCAAATTCTTTGTTCATGTATTGCAAAAGAACTATTTTGCCAATATCGTGCAAAAGACCTGCGGTGAAGGCATCGTTTGCCAAGTCAGGTTCATATTCGCTGGCAACTATGCGGGCTACTATGCCAACCGCGCTGCAATGATCCCAGAATTTTTGCAGGTCAATAACTGAGTTTTTAAGCTCAAAAGCTCTGGACATGGAAATTTCTAAACTTATGTCTTTTACCTGTTCAAAGCCTAGTTTGCTTATTGCACTGTGAATTCCTGTAACCGATTCGCCGCCTGCGTTGGTGGTTTTCAAAAGCCTTGCGGCTAAAACAGGGTCACTAGATACAATTTGCTCCAAAGCCTTTCTTTCCACTTTTTCATCATCAACCAATTCAAAGAGCTGCGCCACCACTGTTGGCAGGGTTGGCAGGCTTATTAGGCTTTGGGTTATTCTTTTTATATCGGCTTGCACAATTTTATGTTATACCTCTGAAGAATGTATGTTCCTTGAACTTATCCGCTTGCGGAAAATATAATAACTCCAAATTTGATATGCCAAAACAACTGGAACAAAAATAACAGCTACAATGCTCATTATTTCAAGCGTGTAGTTAGAAGAGGCACAGTTCATTATGGTTAGGCTATTTTCTGGAACAGAAGACACAAGCACGTTTGGATACATAAAGAAAAAAAGTCCGGCAACGCTGCAAACGGTGCAAAGCGCAACCATAACAAAGGCTATTTTGAAACAGCGCGCAAAAACAAAAACCGCAGCCAACAGAATAAAAACAAGAGGGGCAATGCAAATTAGGCTACGCCCCAAGGTTAAAAAAGTTGCGAAGGTAAATAAAACAAGGCTAGAAATAACCGCCATTTTTGAAATTTTGCAAGCCCTTATTTGCAATTCGCCTTCTATTTTCAAGGTTAAATACAAGGCTCCATTTGTTAAACACAGAGAAAGCCCGAGCAAAGCACCAAACAGAGCAGGTGTGTGAATTAAATCTGGAAAATGCCCAATAAAATATCCATTTGAATCCAACGGAATTCCAACGGCAAAATTTGTGAGCGCAATGCTTGTGAGTATGGCAATGAGAAAACTGCTAACAGCAAGAGCTATATCGCAGGCGTGGCATAATTTTTGAATACGTGAACGATGCCTAATTTCAAAACACATTCCCCTAACAATAAGGGCGAGCAGCAAAAGCACAAGAGGCACATAAAGCACACTAAAAAATGTTGCATACCATCTGGGAAAGGCAGCAAACATAGCACCACCAGCAGTTAAAAGCCAAACTTCGTTTCCGCTCCAATGAGGGGTTATTGCAGAGATGTATGTTCCTCTTTCCTTTTCATTTTTTCCCAAAAAGAATTGCAAAATACTGACACCAAAATCAAAACCTTCTAAAAAGAAAAATCCAGTCCATAAAACCGCAATCAACACAAACCATAAAATTTCCAAATCCATAAAACCTCCATTTTATGTGTTTGCACTTGCAACTTTTTTTGTTATTTTTTTATTTACGCAGCCGCGCAAAATTTCTTGGCGCATAAAGTAAACAATTATGGCTGCCAAAGCTCCATAAATAGCAGAGAAAACAATTATAGAAAAAATAACCTCACCGCTAGAAACCCCAATAGATACAGCTTTGTCTGTTGGCATTAGCCCATAAATAATCCAAGGTTGCCTACCAACTTCTGCAAGCAGCCAGCCTGTTATGTTTGCAATTATCGGAAGCGAAATTCCAAAAGTTATCACCATCAATGCTTTTTTGTGCATTGCCCTTCCCAAAATCAAATTCCAAACTATTCCATAAAGAAGAATGAGAATCATTATGCCAGAACAGAACACCATTACCCTAAACGAGATATAGGTGAGCCACACAGGAGGTTTATAGTTTCCTGGGCCAAAACGATTTTCCATAGTCTTTTGCAAATCGTCTGAGCCTTTGACTTCGCCAGATAGCCTATGATAAACCATAATACTGAGTACTCTGGGAATTTCAACTCCGGGCACAATGGCAAGTGGTGCTGGATTCTGTGTTTTTTCCAAATTTTCCATAGCGGCAAGTTTCATCGGTTGGTAATTTGAAAGCATTTGTGCTTGCAAGTGCCCGCTCAAAAGAACGCCTATCATTCCCACAAGTCCCATGAATAGGGCAAATCTAAAGATTCTATTAAATAAGTAGGCATCTTCGGTTTGTTGCCTAATTTTCAACGCGGATATTCCCAAAACAAAAAACGAGGCAGTGCAAAGGCTGGCGGAGATCACGTGGGGGAACTGGTGCAAGAAATATGGATTAGAGACCAATTCCCAAAAATCCGTCATTTGTGCGCGACCATCGTTGAATACGTAGCCAACAGGATGCTGCATAAAGCTATTTGCAATGAGAATCCATACAGAAGATATGCAAGATCCAGCAAATACAAGCCATATACAGACTATATGAATGATTTTTGGCAAAATATGCCTGCCGAATATCCAAAGACCTAGGAAAGTGCTTTCCAAAAAAAATGCGAGCAGAGCCTCTATAGCAAGGGGGGCACCAAAAACATCACCGACAAAACGGCTATATTCAGACCAGTTCATGCCAAACTGGAATTCCTGCACAATGCCTGTAACCACCCCAATAGAGAAACTGAGCAGAAATAACCTGCCCCAAAATCTGGCTACCCGCTCATCTTCGGAATTGCCGCTGTTGTAAGCGGAGGTTTCCCATATTGCTATAAATAATGCCAAGCCTATGGTCAAGGGTACAAACAAAAAATGATATACCGTTGTTATGGCAAACTGCAATCTTGACAGGAAAACGACATCCATGATGGGTAATATAGCTATTTAGTCAACCATATAGATTTAATCATATTAAATCCTCGCTTTAAATCTTCAATTGTGACGTCAAGGGGCCTAGCTAAAGCCCAAATGGCAATAAACGTGAAAAATACAGCTTTAAAAAAGCTTTCCATATTCCCTCCTGATGCACATACTATGTACATGCAATAATATAGTAAACGCTGATTAACTCATATTTAAGTGCTCTGGGACAAGGGACTAGGGACAGGGGATATGATTTTTCTGCATATTCATGTCCCTTATCCCATATCCCTTGTCCCAAACATTGAGTTAATCATTAATTACTATATTTACCCCATGAATATTTTCAAACTTTCCGCGTTATGCCTTTTGACCGCGACTATTGCTTTTGCACAGCAGAAGGTTCAACAGGCTTCCCCTCCGGTTGCCCCTCCGGCTACCTATCTTCCAGTTGCCCCTCAGGCTGCTCCGCCTGCTAGCGCTCCGGCTACTCCTCCTAGGGCTGCTGCTCCAGTTGCTGCCCCTCAGGCTCCAGCTCCGGTTGCAGCTCCAGCGGCTATCCCTCCGGCGTTTTTGGATTCCATTATTTATATGGATTCTGCGCCCTCCAGTTCTTCTGAAGCTGTGGTTTATGCGCCAGTTTCTTCAAGTTCGGCAGAAGCTCCAGCAGTTCCCGAAGGCAAAACTATTTTTGATTCCGTCCGCGGACATTCCTATAACCCCTACGGGACTGTGGGTGCGGCATCTTCTGTGAGAGACTTGGTTTCAACACCAAGCGATATCAATGGGCAAAAATTCTTTTATGTTGCTCCAATAGACCAATTAGGCTATACGGCTTTTCCGGCTGGCAGTGGCTCTATTTTGTTAGGCTTGGATCAGTCCCCAATAGGCCGCCCAGCAGCTTTGGTTTTGGGCTATGCTAATTCATCTTTTGGTTTTGCAATAGATTATTCTGTGGGAAAAGTATGGCATTCTGACAAAACTACAGATTTAAACCAAAGAACTACTTTGGCAGGCGATAATATAGGGCTTTATTTTTCCATACCTATTGGATCTGCGACTCTTTATGCAAATACAGGCTGGCTAACTTATGGCAGAAGCTATTCCACAGATGTTAAAGGCGATGAAACCAGCGAAGACTTCTCTGAGATAAAAGCTAATGTAGGTTTAACTGGTAGTGTTGGTTCTTTGAATTATGATGGATACTTAAATGTTATTCGTACTGGAGGCACACGAGTAGATAAAGACGATAATAAAGATATTGATGAAAATTCCTTTCTTGGCACAGCACTTAATTTCAATTTAAGTTATGCCGTTTTGGAAAATTCAATTGCAAGAGTTCTAATTGGCTCAAATAATTTCTTTTTTATAAAGTTCTTGGATAAAATTGGAAAGAGCAAGAGCGACAATCAGATGGGACTTGTAATTTCTCCAAATATTTTGGGAGAAGTTGCTTTGACTGAAAACTGGCTCGCTTTTGCTGGTGCCGCCCATTCTATAAATTTGATATCAGGAGATGGGGATAGAAACAATAAGACATACGACTTGTCTATATCGCATAATATTGGAACTGACGCTTCTGCCGGTGTTCGCTATCAAAGAACAGGCTGGGCAGTGGAAGCATCTGTTGCCAAAGAGATGTTTAATAATCCATTCCGTGGCTTTAATGATAGGAATATGTTCTATTCATTCGGCGGATTCATAAATTTCTAGGAGGCTAATATGAAAAAAATTCTCATTCTCGCTTTTATTTCTGCGGCGTTTTTATTTGGATGTTCCGCAGACGGCAGTTTTAATTCTGGCATTGAGCCTCCTACATGGGATGGCGAACCTTCCTACGAGCCTAGTGGCGGCGGTGGCGGCGGTGGCGGCGGCGGTGGCGGCGGCGGCGGCGGCAGCGGCAGCGGCAACGGTTGCTACATATATGGGGTTTGTATAGACCTTGATGAGGACTTTCCTGCAGTGTATTGCGAAATTGCTGGCGGAGAGCTTGTAAGTACTTGCCCAAGTTATTATTAATTTATGCGAAAGTCTGTCCGTGATTTTACAGGTGAGATAGTTCCAGCTGATATTGTACAGTCTTTGGTGCTTGCGGCAAGCCGCAGTGCGCCGAGTAGCAAGAATACGCAGCCTTGGAAACTCATTCTGGTTCAAGGGCAGGCTTTGGAAAATTTACGAACAGATTATATATCAGCCTTTAACAGCGGCAAAGCCCCGGCTTTTGAATATAAATACAGCTTGGATCCTTTGCCGGAGGCTTTCAAAAAAAGAGCCATCGATTTGGGAAAGGCTTTTTTAACACACAAGGGCATAGCCAGAGAAGACAAAGAAAAACGCAAAGCGCACGATGCGGAAAATTATCGTTTTTTTGGCGCAAAGCAGGTTTTCTTTTTGGCGGTGAACAAAGGTGAATTCGCGCAAGGTACCTTTTTGGACTGCGGCTTGTTTCTCCAAGCCCTCATAACTGAATTACACAATAATGGATTGGGCTGTTGTCCACAGTACAGCGCAATGGCCTACCCAGATTTGCTGCGCAAGCACATTCCAAATTCCGAAAATTTGCTATTTTTGCTAGCCTTGCCTTTTGGCTATCCAAAAGCGGATAGTTTGGTAAACTCTTTTGAAAGCGAAAGAGAACCATTGGAAGTTTTCTTTAGAGTTGTGGAGTGATATGTCTTTTGAAAAGAAAATCTTGTGCATAGGGGCGGGGTATGTAGGTGGGCCTACTATGGCTATGATTGCCAAGAAATGCCCGCAATATCAAGTGAAGATAGTGGATATAAATGCCGCTCGCATAGATGCTTGGAATAGTGATGATTTGCCCGTTTATGAACCCGGATTAAAAGAAATTGTGGAAAGCACCAGAGGCAAAAACCTGTTTTTTGGAACAGATATAGATGCAAGCATAAAAGAAGCAGATATAATTTTTGTGAGCGTTAATACGCCCACCAAAACTTTTGGATTTGGAGCTGGCAAAGCCAGCGATTTGCAATACCTTGAAAAAACAGCCCGCAACATTTTGGCCGCAAGCGATAAGGGAAAAATTGTTGTTGAAAAAAGCACCCTGCCGGTGCGCACCGCAGAATCTATGGAACGCATTTTGAACGGCAGCGATAAAGGATTTCGCTTTGATATTGTGAGCAACCCTGAGTTTTTAGCAGAGGGAAGTGCAATAGCGGATTTGGAAAACCCAGACAGGGTTTTGATCGGCGGGCACCAAAGCAAAGAGGGGCTTGCTGCGGTAGAAGAAATAGCAAAAATTTACGCAAACTGGGTTCCAAGAGAGCGCATCATCACCACAAATTTGTGGAGTTCCGAGCTTTCAAAATTAACCGCCAACGCATTTTTGGCGCAGAGAATATCCAGCATAAACAGCCTTAGCGCGCTTTGCGAAAAAACAGGCGCAAATATAGACGAAATTGCAAATGCCATAGGCAAAGATACCCGCATTGGTTCAAAATTCCTAAAAGCCTCCATAGGTTTTGGAGGTTCTTGTTTTAAAAAAGATATTTTGAATTTGGTTTACCTATGCGAACATTATGGACTCCCTGAAGTTGCCGCTTATTGGGAAAGCGTTGTTAAAATAAATGAATGGCAAACAAACCGCTCTGTGAAACGAGTTTTGCGCTCTATGTTCAATACCATAGCGGCCAAAAAGGTGGCTGTTTTTGGTTTTGCATTCAAAGCAAATACAAATGATACTCGCGAAAGCCCTGCTCACTTGGTTGTAAGGGAGCTTTTGGAAGAACGTGCAGTTCCAGTTATAACCGATTGCAAAGCACTGCCAGATGCGAGGCGCGATTTGAGCGATGTTTTGGACAAGGTTCAATTAACTGAAGACCCCTACGAGGCTGCAAAAGATGCTCATGCCATTTTGCTTTGCACCGAATGGCAGCAATACACTAGCTTAGACTGGAAAAAAATCTACGATTCAATGAGCAAGCCTGCTTTGGTTTTTGATGGCCGCAATATTCTAGATGGCGAAGAGTTAAAGAAAATTGGTTTTGAATTTATCAGCATTGGCAAGGCGTGAATTATGAGCTTTAGCAGAATTGCACTTATTTTATCAACAGCAGTTTGTGCTCTTTTTGCCCAAAGCTACCAAAATTTAACCTTGCAAAACTGCATTGAAATAGCAAAGAAGAGCAGCCTTTCTGTTGCAAGCACAAGATTAACCGAAAAAACAGCGGCATCTGCATTAACGCAGGCAAAAAATGCCAGACTTCCGGGACTGAACGGCAGCGCAGACCAAGATGTTGTAAACGGCAGACCCTTTGCCGAACCTTCCAGTTTTGATTATTTAACAGCTCTAAGTATGCGCCTAAGCTCTTCCATGCCAATTTACAGGGGAGATATTGCACATTCCATAAATAGGGCTGAATATAATAAGGAAATTGCAAAGTTGAGATCCGAGGCGGCGGAGAGGGTTTTGTCGGAGCAGGTTATAAAGGCATATATGCAGGTTTGGTCTTTAACGGAATCTGAAACTGCTGCGAGGGCTTCGCTTGCGCTTTCTAAAAGGATGCTTGCAAGAGATTCCGTGCTTTTCAACGCTGGTAGCTACACGGCAAGCGATTTGGCTCTCTCTTTTGCGCAAGCGGCAAGCGATAGTCTCAACCTTTTGCAGGCACAGAGCAATTTAACTAGGTATTTCACCGAGCTTCGCCAGCTTTTGGAAATTCCTTATGGCACAGCATTTTCGCTTTCCCCGCCAGATTCCGTTAACGCCGAAAAAATGGCAGAATATAAAACATTGCTTTTGCAAGCGCAAGAAAATTCAATAAACAAAAAAGTGGACTCGCTTTCCATTTTAGTTGCAGATGAATCCATTGGCATTGCCAAAGCCGACCGTTTACCCAAAATAAATTTGAGCGGAGGTCTTTCTGCGGGATTGTACTGGAAGGAACCGGAATATGGAACGCAGCTAAAAACGGGGTTCAGATATACCGCAACGCTTGGACTAAGCGTTCCCATTATAGACTGGGGGGCTACTGAACACAGGATATTGGTGGAGCAAGTGGCAAAAGAAGATAGGCAAATTGCCTCTATCAGCACACAAAAGCAGCTTGAGAATGCCATTGAGCAGTTGGTTTTGCAAGTGGAAACCTATAGGGTGCAATGGGAGGTTTCTTCTTTGCAATTGGAGGCAGGGAAACTTTCCCTTGAAAAATCCGTTCAGCAGCACGAACTTGGAATGTTAGACATTTCTTCGCTGGTACAGCAGCAAACTATTTTCAATAATTCGCAAATAAAGCACAATCAGGCAAAATACAGTTATTTGCTCAGTAAATCGCTTTTGGATTTGCAAACGGGGAATTTCTAAATTGATAAAGGAGAGAAGATTATGAAAAGGATTATTATTTGCACAGTTTGCTTGCTCACTTCTTTTGTTTTTGCCTTTGCCGCTTCTGCGGATAGTTTATATTCTCAGGCTCAAAAATTGTATGGCCAAGGGAATTTTGAGGCCGCCGCTAAAACTTATGCGGGCCTTTGCTCAATGTTAGAGGCAAAAGATAAGAAAACTTGCCAGATAAATGAAGCAAGGTCTTTGATTGAGGCGAATAAAATACATTTGGCTCGCGAAGCAGAGCCAAAACTGCTCTGGCTTATAAGCGAAACAGAACCAAACGATTCCCTATTTGCCGAGTTGAGCGCATTAGATACAAAACTGCAAATTATGCTAGACCAGCCTGTGCGATCGGTTCGCTCTTGGAAAGCTGCTCAGGCAAGCGCAAGCGTGGATTATTTTCCGCAGATTTACGTTCTTTGCCGTGATATAATTTCTGCCTACCCCACAAGCGGATTAACCGCCGAGAATTGTGAAAAAATAAAGCCCACCGACACAACTTTGCTTTCCCTGCCTAGAAAAAAAATCACTCCTCTTCCTGGTGCTTCTTCTCAGCCAGCCGTTGTTCACTACGCAACTCCAGCACCAGCACCCACATCCGCACCCGCACCCGCACCCGCACCTGTATCAACGCCATCTGGTGCAAAAAAATGGTATGTTCAGCTAGGAGCTTTTGGAGCAAAAGAAAATGCAGACAAATTGGTTGCAGATTTTAAAAACAAGGGTGTGCAGCTTTATATAGTGGAATTAACGGATAGAAAACTCTTTACGGTTCGCGCAGGAGAATTTGCCACCAAAGAAGATGCAGAAAACTTTGCTGTGCAAAAAATATCTCCAACGCATAAAGATTACAAGGTTTTACAATAGCCACCCAACAGCTTGTTCTAGCCTGGCAAATTTTATTATCTCTATTCCTTTCACAACTGGAATTTTACCGCTTGCTGGCACAACAATTTTTTCAAAGCCAAGGCGGTGTGCTTCTTTAATTCGCAAATCCAAAGAACTCACAGGGCGAATTTCCCCAGAGAGACCAAGCTCGCCAATAACAATGCTATTAGGCGGCAAACTTATATTACGCGCATTGCCAACTATTGCAAGAGCGAGGGGCAAATCTATGCCAGGGTCGTCTAATTTCAAGCCACCCACAACAGAAACAAAAACATCGGAATTGCTCACTTGAAGTTTTGCAAATCTCTCTAAAAGAGCGAGTATAATCGTTAGCTTTTTTGCCTCAACTCCGGCAGAAACCCTTTGAGGCATGGCATAACTCGTTTTGCCAACCAAAGCCTGAATTTCAAATAGCATTGCACGGCTGCCCTCTATGGTGCAGCTCACTGCGCTGCCAGGGGAAAGCTCTCCTTCTTGCAAAAATACTTTTGAGGGATTTTGCACGGGAATAAGCCCAAGCGAGCTCATTTCAAAAACACCTATTTCGTCTGTTGCGCCAAAGCGATTTTTAACCGTTCTCAAAATTCTGTACTGCCCTTTTTTATCGCCCTCAAAATATGCAACGGTATCAACCATGTGTTCCAAAATTCTTGGACCTGCTATTTGACCGTCTTTTGTGACGTGCCCAACCAAAATAGTTATGGTTCCACTATTTTTTGCATAAATCATCAGCTTTAGCGCGCACTCCCTAAGCTGCGAAACGCTGCCGGGTGTGCCTGGCAAATCTTCGCTATATACCGTTTGAATTGAATCTATAACCATAACCTGCGGTTTTATTTTTTCGGCACATTCCAAAATTTTACTGAGCGATGTTTCGCAAAACAGCATCACAGAACTGCCTCCAGCTCCAAGCCTCTCTGCCCTTAGCTTAACTTGCGCAGCACTCTCTTCGCCGCTTACATAAAGTGTTTTGCAGCCGGCAGCTTCTATTGTTGAGAGCGTTTGCAAAACAAGAGTTGATTTTCCAATGCCAGGGTCGCCACCTATCAATATAAGAGAACCTGCGGCCATTCCACCTCCAAGAGTTCTGTCTAACTCCTGATTGCCAGAGGTTAATCTCTTTGAATGTTTTGTTGGCACCTCAGATATTGGCATAGGACTATGTGCTTCACCTTGAGGCATAGAGGCAACTCCTATGCCCCTACTCTCTTTTTCAATTTCTGTTTCCACCACAAATAAACCAGAAACTCCACATTCCGGGCATTTTGAAACCTTATGCGGAAATATGCTCCCACATTCTTCACATATATATTGTATGTTTTTTTTTGATGCCACTGGTTGAGGCAATATAGAATTTTCTATATTGCACCAAAAGTGTTAGAGTATTTTTTAATAGCATTGGCAAATGGGCGTCCTAAATTAAAAGTCGGAGCGTATATAGTAATTTTGCAATTTTTTGTTTTTTTTCTAATTATCAGTTCTAAAAATCCAGAATTTTCTCATTTAAGCCTTATACCAATTATTTTATTCTCTGTTGTTTTTGGTGAATTGCCGGGGGTTTGCTTTGCAACAATAATAACAATGTGCTTTAGTCCCTTTGGAATGGATTTAAGCGGAAATGATTCTGCATTTTGGGTACTCAGAACATTTGGGTATGCTGCCGTGGCTTATGCCACCGGAGTTTTGGGTAACTCTCTTATTAATTTCACAACTTACAAGAAAAAGGTATATTTCACAGACCTTTTCACGCAATTACCCAATAGGCAAGCTCTTTGCGAAAAACTTTTGCAAAATTCAAAATTGCAAAGCACGAGGCATTTTGCAATAGTCATAGTCAATGTATCTAACAGCAAAACGCTCACAGAGATATTTGGAAATAATGTGTTAAAAAGCATATTCAATCAATTCAAAGACCGATACTCAGATATTGCAGACAGAATGTCGTCTAAAATGGAAACTTATTCTCTGAGTACAAATCAAATATCTTTCTTTTTTGAAAAAAACGAAGAAGAAACTTTGGAGTCAAAAGAAAAATTTGAAGGCAGCATTATAAATGCGGCAAAAAAGAATTTTTTGCACGATGGTTTTTTTGTGCATTGCGATTCCCATATTGGACTTTACCGGTTTTCTGATTTTTCGGAAATAAACTCTGGGGAATTGCCCATTAGCTATGCAGAAGAAGCCGTTGATACCGCAGTGAAACAGATGAAAGATTTGGTTGTGTACAATCCTTCTAGCCTTGTACAAAAATCAAAATATTCAAAAGCAACCGACCTTTTGGGCGATATAGATCTTGCAATAAGAAGCCGCTGGATGTTCCTCGTTTACCAACCAAAAATAGATATTGCAACAGGAAAAATTCAATCTGTGGAAGCCCTTATAAGATGGAACCACCCTGTGAAAGGTTTTGTGCCACCTGGTTTGTTTATTCCTCAGGCTGAGCAAAGCACTCTAATAGAAAACATAACCGATTTTGTTATTAAGCAAGCAATTTTACAATTAAAGCTGTGGAAGAGAAGCGGAATAGATGTGAACATTGCAGTTAATGTTTCTACCTATAATCTGTTGCAGCCAAATTTTGTGAACAAGGTTTTGGGTTTGCTACAAGAGAATAAAATGGATACTGAAAATTTGGAAATTGAAATAACCGAAGGTTCTTTGATCACAGATTTCCAGCACGTTCTGAATGGACTTAAACGCCTTCACGATGCAAGCATAAAAATTGCCTTAGACGATTTTGGCACTGGATATTCCTCGCTTCAATATCTGCAAAAGCTGCCTATAGATTTTTTGAAAATAGACCAGTCTTTTGTTCGCAATTTGGAAACAAGCAAACAGTCAAAAGAAATTGTGAAATCCATAGTGGACTTAGCACATGCGATAAATATAAAAACCATAGCAGAAGGAATAGAAACTATGTCAGACTATGATTATTTGAACAGTGTTGGTTGTGATATAGGGCAAGGATTTTATATGGCTAAACCTCTTACATCCAATGCTTTTGTTTCTTGGTATTCGGAGAATAATGGAATCTTTAAAAAGAGTTGAGGAAAGTTTACTTGCGAAAATAAAAGAGAAAGCATTGTTTGCGGTGCTTTTGGATCCGGATTCTTCGGAAGGCGATGTTTTTCTGAAAACGGGAAAAATGGCTTGTGAGTCCAATGCAGATTTGATTCTCGTTGGTGGTTCTTTAATGGGCTATGTGAATTTGCCTAAAAAAATTGAGGAACTAAAGAAGATAGTCAATATTCCTGTGATTTTATTCCCTGGCGGTTCTTCACAGGTTGTTCCGGGTTTTGATGCTATGCTTTTCACTTGCCTTGTGAGTGGGAGAAACCCGCAATATTTAATAGAGGAACAGTTGAAAAGCGGCTTAATTGTAAAGTCTCTTGGCATAGAAACGCTGCCCACCGCTTATATACTCATAAATAGCGGGCCAGCAACATCTGTAGAATATATTTCAAACACCAAAGCTATTCCGGCAAACAAGCCAAAGATAACAATGGCTCACGCAATAGCCGCAGAGTTAATGGGAATGAGATGGGTTTATTTAGAAGCGGGCAGCGGTGCAAACACCCCCGTTCCATTGGAGCATATAACTATAACACGCGAGGCAACAACCCTAAGCATAATAGCAGGGGGCGGCATAACCACTCCCCAAGAAGCAAAAGCAAGGGTTAAGGCAGGGGCGAATATGATAGTTACTGGAACAATTTGGGAAAAAAATATGGATGCAAGTTTAATGAAAGAATTTGCAGAAGCTGTGCATGGCAATTAAAACACAAAAACTATCCGTTGGTTACAAAAAACCCTTGATAGAAAATTTATCATTTGAAATTTTTGATGGCTTAACCTGTTTGACTGGGCCAAATGGTAGCGGAAAAAGCACTTTGCTGAAAACAATGGCAGGGCTGATAAAACCACTTGCGGGTTCAATTTCTATTTTTGAAAAAGATAGTTCAACAATAAGCGATGTGGACTTGGCAAAACTAATATCTTTTGTGCCAGCTAGGTTCCCTGCCGAAACCAATATAAAGGTTTTTGATTTTGTGGCTCTTGGTAGAATTCCACACACAAATGCTTTTGGCAAGCTGGAAAAAAACGATTTGGAAAAAATAAATTCCGCAATGGAACAAGCAGAGGTAGCCCATTTTGCAAAACGCAGGGTGAATAGCTTGAGCGATGGCGAAAAACAACGTGTTGCGCTTGCAAAAGCACTTGCTCAAGACACAAAAGTCCTCCTTATGGATGAACCCACCGCATTTTTAGACTATGAGCGCCGCATAAAACTCTTCGAATTTTTAACCAAAACAAAAGACAAAATATATTTGGTATCAACTCACGAATTGGATTTGGCTGCACGATTTACGAAAAGTATTTTGAATATTGAGGGACAAGGGATAAGGGACAAGGGACAAGAATTTATTTAGGCAATTTTATTTTTACGCAGGCTCTGCTTGCAAATGCACCTACAATGCACAAAACTGCGCAGAAAATAAATGTGAATCTCCAGCTTTCCATAAAATTTGCAAAATTTTCTGGAACTATTGGGGAGTTGCCAATGAAAAGCGAAATAGACATCATTGCAATACCCATACTGAACGCCTGCCCCGAAAGCCTCATGGTTCCAACGGTCGCGGAAGCCTGGCTAATGAGCTTTTTTTCCACAGAACCCATAATAACCTTTGTATTGGGCGCACCGAATATGCCAATCCCAGTACCTAAAAGCAAAAGCATCGGGACTATGAAAAAAATTGAGCTATCAAGCCCTGCAAAAACAAGCCCAAGCAAACCAACTGCGTTTAAACTCATTCCAAGCATAGATATTTTGGATGGTTCAAATTTATCTGCAAGCCTGCCAGAAAAAAGAGCAACTACTGACTGCACCACCGCCGCCGAAACCAAAACCAGCCCAGCATCTCTGGCATCAAAGCCGCGCACAAACTGCAAATAAAGGCTCAATATAAAAAAAGAGGCTGTTGTTGCCGCATAACTGAAGAATGTTGCAATGGATGCCAAGGTAAATACCTTGTTGCCACCAAACAAGCGCACGTTGAATATAGGTTCTTCTTTGTGTTTTTCGTAATTGTAAAAGAATACAAACAACAAAATTCCAACAAGCACAAGAACAAAGGCATGAATATCAGGGAATTCAGAAAACCCAAAAATAAAGCAAAACATGGCAAGCCCAAAAATCAAAGAACCTCTTTTGTCAAAACGCTTGCTGCTGTCTTCTTTCCACTCTCGCTTAATAAGAAAAGGCACGCTAATGGCTTGAATAACTAGAATTGCCCCAGGTATGTAAAACACGCTTTCCCAGCCAAGATAATGCGTTAAAAATCCACCCAAAAAAGGTCCAACGGCAAGAGCCATATAAACAACCGAGGTTAAAAATCCCATTGCCTTACCTCGCTCATGTGCTTCGTAGGTAGAAGACAATATCGCCAAATTGGTGCCAAAAATCATTGCACTGCCAAGCCCCGAAAATACCCTGAACACAATCAACGAAACAAAATCCCAAGCCCCTGCACAAGCAACCGAAGATGCTCCAAAAAGCGCAACACCAAACAAAAACACCTTTTTTCTACCAAACAGATCGGCAATTTTAGCAAAAGGAACCTGAAAAACCGCCGTAGCTATTAAAAAAGCAGAAGTCACCCAGCCCAGCTGTTTTGCATCTAATTTAAAAGCGTGAGCAAGTTCTGGAAGTGCCAAATTAAGTGCTGAACCCATATAGGGAACCAAGAAAGAAGTGATGCTCAGAGTGATTAGAACTGCGGATTTATTGTTTGGCATATTTAGTTGGTTAATATAGTAAGTAATGATTAACTCATATTCAAATGCTCTGGGATATGGGACTAGGGACAGGGGACATGATTTTTCGCTTAAAAAAGCCCATTTTTATTGCATATTCATATCCCTTTTCCCTTATCCCTTGTCCCAAAGAGAGTTAAGGAACGGAAGCTAGGCAAGCGCAGCCCGCTAGAAATAAATCATATTTTCCGCAGGCACATTAAAAAACTGCATCGCGCTGATACAATCAGAAAATCTGGGATTTGGCTTGGCAAATTTGAGGAATTGACACTAAAAATTGACGAAGCAACCCCTATATTGTCCATTGCTAATGAACACTATTGTCCATTGCCACTGAACAGATTTTTCTATATTTGACATTGTGATACAACAGGAAACCATTCGCCAGGTTATAGAAATCCAAAAAGGCAAACTACAGGCTGGTTCAGAGAGCTTAAAAAGAGAATTGCTCCCTGCATTGCCAAATTTGAATTCTCACGCCTTGATAATTTCAGGCATTCGCCGTTGCGGAAAGAGTACTTTGCTTTTGCAAATGCTAAAGCAAAAGCATAAAAATTCCTTGTATTTGAACTTTGAAGACCCACGGTTGTTTGGTTTTGAATTGGCAGACTTTCAATTGTTGGATGCTATAATATTGAAAATGAATATCAAAAATTTGTTTTTTGACGAAATTCAAATTATAAACGGCTGGGAATTGTACGTTCGTCAAAAACTTGACGAAAACTATAGAATTGTGATAACTGGCTCAAATGCTTCTATGCTCAGCAGGGAGCTGGGAACAAAGCTCACAGGGCGGCACATCTCAAAAGAATTATTCCCATTTTCATACACGGAGTTTTTATCGTTTAATAAGTTTAAGGCAAACACAGATTCTTGGAAAAAATACACGGAAATAGGTGGTTTTCCCGAAGTTGTGAAAACAGGAAACTTAGATATTTTAGCAGCTTTGTTTTCTGATATACTCAACAGAGACATTGCGGTTAGGCACGGAATAAGAGATGTTCTTTCTTTGAAACGGCTTTCTGCTTATTTGGTTTCCAATGCTGGAAGTTTGGTTTCAGCGAGAAAATTATTACAGCCGCTTGGAATTCAGAGTTCAACCACAATTTTGGAATATTTTTCTTTTTTGGAAGATTGCTATCTGATAAATTTTATTCCCAAATTCAGCTATTCATCAAAGGCACAAGCAATAAATCCTAAAAAAATATTTGTTATAGACCCAGGTATTTTATCGGTTGCTTCGCAATCATTTTCTCCCAACAAAGGGCATTTACTTGAAAACTTAGTTTATTGGCATTTTAGGCGGCAAGGGAAGGAATTGTTTTATTTTCAGGAAAAGCAAGGGGAATGCAATTTTGTTGTTTTCAAAAACGGCAAATTTGAGTTGGCAGTTCAGGTGTGCTACGAACTTAATTCAGAAAATTCCACGCGGGAAAAGAACGGTTTGAATGAAGCTTTGAATTTCTTTGGTAGCAACAACGGAATTATTCTTACTTTTAATCAAAAAGACACTTATATTCGCAATGGAAAAAAAATTGAGATTAAACCAGCGTGGGAGTTTATGAACCACACTTGACTTTTTATCTCACACCACCTTCCAATAACCAGATTTATTGTTGCCAATTCTTTCAAGTAAACCTATTTCTTTGAGTTTGGATATATTATTTTTTGTATTTCTGAGATTAATATCGGCAATTTTGCTTATTTCTAATATGGTAATATTTCTTGGTTCCGCTTTCTGCCTATATGAAGAGATGTGGAGCAGAAAATATCTGGCACAGGGATGTAGGCAAGACTTCTAATTCCCCTTATACAGTTCATAAACATAACCCGCACTCTCTCTGTAAAGAAGTGTGTCGTAGTTTAATAATCTTTTATACCAAATAGATTTGTAAAAATTTTCAAAAGCCTCCAAAAGGCTTATATTTTCATCTTTTGAAATATTATTGGCAACGGCACCGGTTATATATTCCACCATAAATAATCTCTGTTTTTCTGTTTTTTCGTCACTTGATTTCATAATGCCTCACTTTATTCAATAAAGAAATTCCTTTCTCTGTATGAAAACTGATTTGATGATTCAAATTTTTGTATTCCAAAGCCTCAACCAACGCGGTTCCAGATTTCATATTCATCATAAATTGGTCTAGCACAACAGCAATGTTATCATTTGCAACTGGTCCTTCCACTACATCAAATTGATTTTTATGATTATTCATTTGTTTGGCAAAATCAATAAATTCTTCGTTTCTGTTATTCATAATAAAATAAGCCCATTCTTCCGTAGCTTTATCAAATTTTAAATATTTCAATCCTTTGAATAAATTCTCATCACATTCATAAACGCTAACAAATCCAGAAGTTGTTCCAAATCTAGCAGACATATTTTTTGCCCAATCAACCGCTTGATTTTCAATTTTTGTAGTATAAAAACCTTGACCAAAATCTTTGAATTTCCTCCCCTTGCTTAAATCTATTTTTTCAAAATATGAATATGAACCGTGATATAAAATCATTCCAAATCTCCGCCGTTTCGCTTTAGAATGTTATCCATATCTTCTATCACATACATTATATTTTCCAAATGTTCAGTTTCATAATGTTTATCCAAAAAATCCATTACCCCAAACTCCCGCAATTTAGGAAACACTATATCAGGAGTTAAATTTTTGGATTTTGCGTAGCGGCTAATGGCAAAAGAAAGCCAATACGCCTTGCTTGCATTGTTATGCTTTTGTTGTTGCATAATGAGTAATGTAGAAAAAATATTTTTTCCTAAGATACCTAAAAGTCGCTTCTGGCACTATTTTCCTTATCTCCTCAAAATTGCCGTCTTTCAAAAATTTCCTGACACGGCTTGCGCTAACTGCGCTGGAGTCCTTTTCCAACCTCGGTATTTCAACAACATTGCAGCCGTATTCGGGTAATAGTTTTTTCATCTCTTCATTGTAATGCCTTGTTAAAGGGTCAAAAGGTTCTTGCCCTACGAATCTCGTTTTGATGTTTAAGGTTGGAGCTATTGCTGCGGCAAATATGAGCAGGTCAAAACTTACATCTTGTTCTATTGCCTGTTCTTCGGAAACTGAGCTTTTGCCAAAATAAGCATCAAATGTTTGGGAAGAAATGATGAATTTGCCAGAAGGTAAAACTGTGATATTTTTCAAATCACTGGTGTTTTGTTTAACCAATTTGTATCTATCTTTGAATGAGAATTCAGATTTCAATTGATGAAAAACGGCTATTAAAATAAGCATTTTTTAAATTGCTTAATGTAGTATAATAATCAAAATTTTCCTTTATAAAAGCTAAATCCGCCATAAATAAATCTTTGTTTAGTATATTATTTATTTTATAAACTTTATAAAAACCGTATGGATCATTTATGATTTTTTTCTTGGATATGTCATAATCATAACGAAAATAAATTACAGTATTTTTAGTAAAGTTTGTTCTCTTGAAAATTTCATACAATTTTTTTATAATCTTTTCGTCCAAATTACTGACCAAAATATCAGCCTCTCTTCCATTTAATTCTTTAAGTAAAGATTTCAAGGTTAAGCATTTATATACTTTGCCACCTTCAACTACGTTTTTAATTTGCCTAGCATTCTTATCGCAAAAATAATCTGGAACAATTTTGTGACGGTCAAGAAACCTACGTCCGTTTGCTCCGGCACCGTAGATAACCAAAACTTTGTTTTTATCGCACAATGCGTCAAAATCGTTCCAACCTTTGTATAGTGGCATAAAATTCCCAAACTACCTTTTTAGACTAATATAGAATAAATAAATCGGAATTTTGCACAAAATAACCCTTTTCACAGCATTTTTTTCTACATTCTTTACATGCGCAAATTACATCAGAATCAAATTTTGGACTTGCTTAAAATTCTGGACAAGGCAATAGACGAAATAAAGCGTTTTTTAAAGAATAATCAAATTTCAACAGCCATCAATCTTTTGGCTGATTGCC
>Ga0268262_10000258_pt1 | contig 71590 bp, 67 predicted proteins | sample TergutNc150P3_FD_190354 | JGI IMG/M metagenome (GOLD analysis project Ga0268262, IMG submission 190354) | Nasutitermes corniger P3 segment gut microbial community from laboratory colony in Florida, USA - Nc150 P3 (SPAdes) (version 2) | ecosystem: Host-associated > Arthropoda: Insects >...
CTTGAGGATTTCGGGGAGTTTCACCTGCTTCAAGATGGCGGGGGCCTCGCGCACGGCGATCGTGCCGTCGCCGAACGGCTCTATGACCAGCCCGAATTTCACAAGCTCGTCCGCCATGTCGAGGAGTTTCACGGCCTGCTTCGCGCCCAGCTCCACTACTTCCGGAATGAGAAGAATCTGTCGCTCGAGCCTACCGCCCATGGCGCCCGCCTTCAGCTTCTCATAGACTATGCGCTCGTGCGCCGCGTGCATGTCGATGATGGCGAGCCCATCATTGCACTCGGCTAAAATATATTTGTTGAAGATTTGCGCGCGCGCCGCACCGAGAGGATAGTCGTTCGTTTCAAGTCGACCCTCGACATTGGCGCTGCTAGGAGAAGCATTAAACAACCTCATCTCTTCCTTGAGCGCGCCGCCGTATAGAGGTTTTCTGCCAAAAATCTCGTTTATATCTATGCCCTGAGGCCGCGCGGGGGCATCCGCAATCGCACCCCTTATGCACTTTATCAGCGAGGCGCGCACGAAGTCGGGCGCCGCGAAACGCACCTCGGCCTTCTGCGGGTGCACATTCACGTCGAGCTCGTCCGGCGGCAGCGTCAGCCATAGCGCGCACGCGGCGAAGCGGCCGCGCTCCATTGTGTCGGCGTACGCGGCGCGGAGAGCCGAGTAGAGCAATTTGTCCTTGACCGAGCGGCCGTTCACAAAGAAGAACTGCGAGCCCGACGTCGAGGCGGTGTATGTGGGGCGGCCTATGAATCCTTCGATCGCGAAGCCGTTTCGCTCCTGCCCAACTTCAAGGCAATTGGCCTCGAAATCGCGTCCGAGTATCTGCGCCGCGCGCTCCCTGCGCGTCGCGGGCGCGAATACCTTGTCGTTCAGGCTGAAGGACACGGAGGGCGAGCAGAGCGCCATGCGCTCCACGACGTCCATTATCGCCGCGGCTTCGCCCCGGTCGGTTTTCAGGAACTTGAGGCGCGCAGGCACGTTGTAGAACAGCTCCGACACCTCGACCCTCGTGCCTTTGCCCATACCCGCGGGGCGGACTTCGCCCGCCTTGCCGCCGTCAATCGAGAGGCAGAGGCCGCCGGAGCCGTCGTTGGTCGTGATCTTCATGCGGCTGACCGAGGCGATGGACGGCAGGGCTTCGCCGCGGAAGCCTAGGCTCGATATAGACGAGAGGTCGTTGTCCAGCAGCTTGCTGGTGGCGTAGCGCAGGGCACAGGCGGCAAGATCGGCGCTCCCCATGCCGCAGCCGTTGTCGGCGACGGAGAGATAGGTCTTGCCGCCGTCCTTGGCCACTATGTCGATTGTTGTAGCGCCCGCGTCGAGCGAGTTTTCGATAAGCTCCTTCAAAGCGCTCGCAGGCCGCTCCACGACCTCGCCCGCGGCGATCTGGTTCACAAGGTTCTGTGGGAGTATCCGTATGGCCATAGCGTCTAGTGTGCGAATATGTCTTGTTCGTCCCAGCCGTCGAGGTCGAGCGCCACGCGCACGGGAAGGAACTTGAAGCAGGCCTCCGCAAGCGCGGCGCGCCCCTCGCGCTTCAGCTTGTCGGCGAGGATTTTCCTGATGTCGTGCAGGTAGAGCACGTCGCTCGCGGCGTATTCGATCTGCTTTTTGGAGAACTTTTTTGCGGCCCAGTCGGAGCATTGCTCGCTCTTATCGAGCTCTATGCCGAGGAGCTCGGAGGCGAGCGTGGCGAGCGAGTGCCTATCGGAATAAGTGCGGCAGAGGCGCGAGGCTATCTTGGTGCAGAACACGTTCGGCACGTCGACTCCCAAAAATTTTTTTATCATCATCATGTCGAACCGCGCGAAGTGGAATATATGTGCGCGGCTCTTGTCGGAGAGGATTTTCTTCAAATTGGGGCAGGCATAGGGCTTCTCCACGCGCACGACGTAGGCCTCGGAGCCCTCGCCCTTGAGCTGCACCACGCAGAGCCTGTCGCGAAGGGGCGAGAGCCCGGTCGCCTCGGTATCCACGGCCACGTCGCCCTTGATTTTGGCGGCCTTCGGCAGGTCGCCGTCGCAGTATATTGTCTTAGCCATTTTCGCCCCCGGAATATAGCTTGGATTATAAAGAAATTCTTTGAAACATCAAGCAAAATATGGTATAATTTACGCGAGATGAGAAGGTTCTTGATGGTTGTGCTGTCGCTCGTCCTGCTTTTGGCGCAGGGCGGGGACGCGCGCGCCGCGCCCAAAGCCGCGCGCGCGGCCAACAAGGGCTCTATTTCTCCGGTGGTGAAGAAAGTCAACCAGGGCGCCAACGTCGATCTCAAGAAAGTCGAGAGCCGCACTATGATGGGGCCGAAGCAGTCGGCCAACCTCACCACGCACGGCCAGCCCGACGTGTTCGTGAAGGGCGCGCAGCAGACTTATAGCGGAACCGTGAGCGGCAAGACCGGACTAGTCCAGCAACAGTCGCCCGACTTCTCCGATCTCTTGGCGGAGATAGCGCGCTACACCGAGCTCAACGAGCAGATGAGGAAGGACATCACCGCGCAGATAACGGAGAACAAGAAGCTCGAGAAAGACCTCGAGGCGTCGAAGAAGTCGTTCAGCGATGTGAAGGGGCTCCAGTCCGGTAGCCGGCAGCAGTGCAACGCCATGGACGGCAAGGCGGTGGAGCGGATAGGCAGTCTGCTCGGCTTCTCCATAGGGTTCAGCGCGGTGGGCATAGTGGCCGGCGGCGTGAACATAGCCGGAAACCTCATGCAGAAAGGGCAGTCCAAGTTCGACGAGGAACAGGGTAAGGCGCAAGCGGGAGAGTATAATACGCTCGACGCGGCGTGCAAGGAGTTGGGAGCCGAGAGGCTAACTAAGACAGAGTTCTGCGCGCGCCCGGAAATAGCAGGGATCATGAGCCGTGACAAGCTTGTAGGAGACGCCGGCTGCACCGAGATGGCGCGCCGCTGCAATCTGCCGAAAGCGCCGGTGGACGATGGAAGGGGCGCGTGCAACGATAAGGTTAAGAAATTTATCGACTCAAGCTGGAGACCCACGGAAGATTTGTGCACGGATGCCGCCCTCCCGACGACAGCGGAAATGAATACGTGCAACGACAAATTCAACGATATATTGCCGCTTAACTATCTGGACAATGGCAAGGATAATAGCAGACAAAAATGGAATAATGGTTTCAAGAATGCGAATATTCTTCACATAATAAATCTAAGATCGGAAACGAGTGCTAACCTGAATCCCCGTAAGCCTCGGATTGATACTTTGTGGAATCAGACCCGTATCGACTTATTGGATTTCTGTTTGGATAACAAGGCGGAAAAAAATAGCGGTTTCAGCGACAAATTGAAGAGTTGCTTGATAGACCTTTATGGGGTTGACTGGCCTGTAAGCGGTAATAGTGCCGTTGTACCCGATGGTGTTGTGGTTATGGATGGCAACTGCAATGCGACTATTAACAAGTGTTCCATAGAAGCCTTGAGGGAAGATATAGCGTGGGCAGACGAGCAAACCAAGACGAAGATACAATTGGTAGTCAGGACAGACGCTATTACAAATATTGATATTGCTAAAATCCAAAGGAACTTCATGGCGCTCAAGACCAAACTCGAAACCGCTCGAACCGAGTGCCTCGCCCGCAATTCCGACCGTGAGAAATGCCTGCAGCAGACCAATGCCTGGTGGAACGCTTCCGCCAATGTTTGCAACGTGTGCACGGGGATCCAAAAGGTCAATGCCAACAAGACCGCATGCGAAGCCTGTCCTGCGGGTCAGATGCCGAATCAATCCGGAAACGCATGCCAACCTTGCCCCGATGGCCATTCGCGCGCAGCGAACGCGACCAGCTGCACTCCGTGTGGACAGGGCATGACGCATAATCCCAATAGGGACGGATGTGTACCTAGCGACGACACCCTTCGCACGAATTGCCTACAAAAAACCTATGCGTGGTGGAGAGAATCTGATAGGCAATGTTTTGAATGCGCGAGTCCGCAGATAGTCAATAAGGACAGAAGCGCATGCGTCAATTGTCCTAGCGGCCAAGAGCGCAACAGCGCGGGCAATGGGTGCACCCCGACCCAATCAACCCTCAAGTCCGAGTGTGAGAACCAAGGTCCCAACCGGTTGTGGGATGGAACCCAGTGCACCACGTGCCCTTCCGGCCAGGTTCGTAATAGCGCCGGAACCGGGTGTGTCGCCCTACCTCCGGCTACATGCAATAGCCTGACAAGCGAGGTTTCCTCCTGGAGTGCAAATTCAACTGTATGCCTGCCGAGCGGTTCCGTCAACTACGACGGCTTGCCTAACAATATAAAACAGGAACTAAGCGGATGTCAGAATGAGGGCGATAAAGCCAATGCCCGTGGTACGATTGAAAGAAAATGCGCGGAGTTTATAAAGGAGCAAGAGCAAAAATGCCTGGCCACCGCCAACAAGTGGTGGACCAACAATCGATGCGAGTCGTGCCCGCAAGGCACACAGCGCACGGCGAGCAGCGCAAACCAATGCGTGAATGCTGTCGTCGATGATGGTTTTGATGCTTGGAGTCGGGCGCAGTCTCCTGATGGTCCTGTGACACAAGGAAAATGCTTTGGGAGAACTGGTTTTGATAGTAAGATGGGCTGGACCGTTAATCCCAAGACGTCCCCACAGGGGAGAGTCGGCTTTTTGCAACCCGGATTATCATGTCTTGAGGCCATGGTCTGTCTTGGTCTTGGGGGCAATAGTACTAATGATACCCCATGTGCTACCTATATTAATAATCAATTGAACCGAGGAAGTCTCCCTTCCGGCAAAACCGCGGACAATCTCCTTTATGAGTGTAGGCAAGGTAGAGGAGCGATTGTTCCCAATACATTCTGCGGTTCAGGTTCGCCCCAGAACAACAGATCCGCGCCCCCGCCTATATCTACTACCCCCACTACCCCGACTTGGTGGGAGAAATGTGTAGATGTAGTGGGATATACCAAGTGGCAAGATCTCGAATGTGGTGATGCACGTGGTTGCAGTCCAACAGGTAACATTCATGTGGCGTGCAACCTTGAAAACAATCTAAACGCCTGGCCCCCAAAGGCTAAAGAGTTATATCAAGAAAAGTGCACTCAAAAGAAAAATGCTTACCAAAAGGACGGTGGCTGTCGACAGAATCCTGCTCCCGTGCCGCAGCAGACACAGCCAGTGTCTTCGGGCGGAGGGAGTTGCGACGATGAACTCGACAGGATCAAATCGGCAATCAGGGGTATTAGTGTAAGGGCAAATTCCAGTGGCGCTAACGGCATTGAAGGCCCGGCTTCCAGCGATATATCTACCCTTCAGTCGTATGGTTTGATAAAGCAGAGTGCTTGTAGCAATTCGGCTTGCTCCCACGGAAGCAGATTCGCGGTTGGAAGTACGTGTTATTGCAGCGGCGGCGTTTCCTGTCTAAATGGATTTATGTTAACACCTGAAAGAAGATTTGGTGATTGCTTTGTGGATAGAAGCAAGATACCAAGTGCATGTAAAGATCTCGCCCTCACCCTACCGCGCGATATGGACTATGCGGAGGCTGCTCCTGCGCGGGCGGTGCCCACGGCGTTCTCGGCCTATGTCAGCGCCTACCGCGCCACCTTCCTCTCCGCGGCCCAGCCCCAGATGACCGCCGAATACCAGGAAGCCTACGAGAAGCAGAGGAAGATCAACAACGCGGGCAAGGTAATGTCCATTGTGGGCGGGGCCGTCGGTACCGTAACCTCGGGCCTCACCGCCGCGTCCTCTATTGAAATCCTCACGAAACTCGACACCCTCCTAGGCCAGGTCGAGGCCTGCCGCGGCTCGTTCGACGCCCCCAAGGCCGCCGTAGCCGCTGCCGACTGGGGTTGGTAGCCTCCTGCCTCAAGACGCCTTCTTCTTTGCTTCGTGGAGCGACTACCGATCAAGCTTGACGTCGTCCATTATTTTCACGAACTCCGTCCAAGTCATGCCGTCCGCGTGCAGCACCTTGTAGAGCGACATGTTCGAGAGCCATCTAGCTGTCGTAGCGCTTGCCCTTGTTGAACGCGGTCGCGTCCAGGCCGCACTTTTTCGCGAGCGCAGGAACAGACAGATTGTTCATCGCGGCCACCTTTTCTATGGCGAGCCATATGTTTGAATGGACTTCGGCTTGGTCTTTTGACATATTATCCCCTCTTTTGTTCCAATCCAGAATCGGACCTTATTCTTATCATAATAGGAAAATAGCAATTGCAAGTGCTTTTTTTATCTCATGGGAAGATCTTCATGTTTGCGAGATCAGAGTAGGGCATAAATGTAAAAACTTCCCGCTAGAGGAGAACTTTTTGCTAGCAAAAATTCAGCGGCTCGAGACTCCGCGCAGGATTCCGCCCACGAATCCAGCGATTTGCTCGACCGATGACTCTCCCAGGACATCGTTGTGGGTGGCGCCTTGGACTTTTATAAAGCGCGCGGGCACGCCGGCTTTTTCGAGGACGCGCCTCAGCTCCTCCTGCGCGGCGAAGGGTACCACATCGTCCGCGGTGCCGTGAATTGAAAAGACCGGGGGCTTCGCGACTATCGCGCCAGCTTTGAAATCTCCTATGCCGGATACGGAAATTGCGCCGAGGGTTTCCTCTGTGCTTGTGAGAGCGTAGGAAAGCGCGACCATGGCGCCCTGCGAGAATCCCATGACGAAAATTTTTTCCGGCGCCGCCGCCGCGAGCTCGGCCGCTCGCGCGATCTTGCTCTTCACATAAGGGAAAGTCCTCTCGATGGGCGTGGAAAAATCTCCGGGCGCAAACCCGCGCGCGAAATAATCCTTGAGCGAGAACCACTGCCGGCCGCCGAAAGCCGCTATCTCGGGCTGCTCGTTTTCGTAGGGCGCGTCGATTGCGAAAACCGCGAGGCCGGGAACCGAGGCCGCGAACGCGGGCACGAGGCCGAAAAATCCTTCTGCGGAATCGCCGTAGCCGTGCAGCATGACGAGCAAGGCCTCGGTTCCTTCGGGTGCTATGCCCAACAATCCCTCTTCGCGTATTGTCCGCATATCGGATCTCGAAAAATTTGGTTGAGCAAAACAGGCAAGTTCATAGCCGCCGATTCCGCCGATGTTGTAAATCTATCACGCGATATGAAGCTTTTCAAGGAAAAATGGAATGATACAGGATTTATGAGATGATGATTCACGGATATTCTCTTTCTACTACAGAAAGAGTGTCCTCTAGCATCTCTAACATAAAAAACATATTATCTTTTAATGTCGTAAACGTTTTCATGCAAGCTTTTTTATCTTTTATAGCCTTTGACATGTTCCTCAATATTCCAATGTTCGTTTCGCAATCTTCCTTTATAACGGATATAGGATATACAATATTTACTATTGAGGATGGAGGAATCTTATTGTTTCTTTTAAGGATTTCGGTCATGTTCTCTATTGCTTTACGCTGGAGACGTGGATATTTAGAACGTAAATGCGAATCCAAGTCATACAATCCGGTCTCTACTGCGGTGAGCGTCTCGTCGAGTTCTTTAAAATTAGACTCTAGCACCTTTCCAACGTCTTTATTCACATTAGCGCTTTTTTCAATTATTAGTGTAAGATTTGTAATATTTTTCTTTTTTACGTTTATAATGTCCTCTTCGATATAAGACAAATATCGTTTAGCAAATTTTTCTTGCCTCTCTTTTCTAGATTGCCTCCGTCCATCACACAATGATTGTATCATAGATACGATAAGCCAGCCTCCGATAGTTAGATAATTATCAACTGACCAGCTGGTATCAGATTTTACATAATTTAATATGATTACAAATATCGCCAGAGCTAGAAACGTCCATATAAAGGTCATATAATAGCTCCCTGTCGTGAGCGAGCAAGAATGCTTTTTTTAGCGTTTTCTATACTTTGTAATACAATTGGACTGGCTATAAATTTATAGATTTCATTAAATCTTTGTTCTCCTAATCCTAGTACGGATTTCGAGAACAATCCTTGTATAAAGGATTGCCCCAAAGTTTTTTTATCGGGGACAGACATTATAATTATTACATCATCTTGTTTTTCAAGATCGTCTAATGACCATCTTTCACGCAATTGTTCGCCTTTATCTCTACCAGAGATGCCGTCATTCCCTTCCGGGATGATATCAGCAAAATTTTTTTCAGTTATTTGCGGTTCCATTATTTCGCTCATTTGTTAAAATATCCTTATCTAGAGAGAAGCGTGTTGTTATTATAGTGCCGGGGATATAGCCTTGCAACCTAAAAATATATGCAGCATCTGGCGGCTCTTCCTCGCTATTACTTTTGTTAAACCATTGATATCTATTTCCCGCTACATCTCCGTAATTCTGTACTATGTAACCATCTGCAAATTTTACATATGAGTGTCCTGAGATTATTACTATCTTAGGTAAGTGCTCCGGTTTATTCGTTTTTCCCATTTTCTGTATAAAATTCACCATGGACATTAACCCATACCCTCCTACAGATTCTCCGTTCTTTCTTGTAGAGTTATCTTGCAAGGCGAATACGGTTGTAAGTAATTCCTCATCATAATGCTTATGTTTCGCAATATACGTCCTCAACCGGGATGTCATTGAGGGATCTGTTGAAGTGCCGATTGTCTCGGCTATACTAGCTCCCACATTGAAAAATGACATGCAGCATGTATAGTCATTGGATTCTTTTTTATACTCCATAAAGCATGTCACGCTCCATTTACCATCACTTCGTTCGCTATTTATAATAGCATGCCTTTCGGCATTATCGAGTACTTCGCTTATAATATTCCATAAATAACTGCGGCCATATTCTGACAAGGATATCTTCTGATCGGATACAACAGATAGCCATTGGTCAAACATGATTCTTATCTTAGTTGCTACTTTTTCTCGTGCACTTCCAGTATCAATCTCTTTATTTTCCTGTTCTATGTGCTCTTTCCTTAACACAGGTAGTGCAAGAATGTTCGGATCTGGCTCTTCTATATCCCGTAAATTTATTTTCCAATCTTTATCTAATTGTAAATCTCTTACCACATGTTTCAAGCTGACTTCCATATGACCGCCGCTAAAGAATGGAAACATTTGACTCATTACAGAACCCAATAATAAATATGGAGAAATATCCCGTATTCCGCTATCCCAAAAATTAATGGTACATGAATGCAAAGCTTTATTGGATTCCGCCTCGGCCATGTTTTGAAATATTTTTAATGTTTCCTGCGGATTGTCAATGAAAGAAAAATCCTTAACGTCTATTTCTTGTGCGGTTGCATCCCGTTTATTAAAATTTTTCCAATGGAAATTTCTTTTTGGGTATAATTGTTCTAGGATTAGAGATTCTTTTTTATTGGTATTATTTCTGATAAGAAAAAGTTCCTGTTTAGTATAAGTTCTACGTCCATTTTTTCCATACTTTTTAAAAATAAGGCTCCTTTTTAATTCACGTATTTGATGTCGACCTTTTCCTGTTTTTTTTAAAGCCTGTTGATATCTACTAAGCTGTTCAACAAATCCTTCATCAGAAAGGGAATGAATATCTCTTCGAATTATATCAAAATTTATATACATAATATTTTTAAATTTCAGCAATATCTAGAGAGTTTGAATCTCTGATTCCGGAATTAAAAGTTTTGCCATTTTATTCATTTGAGCTACTAGCTTGTATTAATCATGATAAATCCTCCAGTTTCAAAAAACAAGCAAAAAGCTTGGTTTGGTAAAAAAGATTCCTCTTATAATGGCCGTACCTCCCTATTCCTTGATTTTCTCTCGGTAATGCCTACCATGATGCTTTTTTGCACCTAGCAGCACTTAATAAAATTTTATCACACCCCGTAATGCCTGACTATGTTTCGTGGTGCATTTCTGGTGCAATCATGGTTCAAAATGGTGCTTTCGACATGGGTTGTTAGGACTACCACGGGCTATGAAATACCGCCCAGAATTATTGAAAGTGCACCACCAATGCACCACGGGTATTAAAAACCCCCTACGAGAGGGGGTCTAAATGGCTGAAATCTTGGTTGCGGGGTTAGGATTTGAACCTAAGACCTCCGGGTTATGAGCCCGACGAGCTACCAGACTGCTCTACCCCGCGATAACTGGTTTAGCCTACTACAACCGCCGGAAATTGCAAGGGGAAAATGCGAGGGCGTCATAATCAGGGGTTTTATTTGACTTTCGGCGTCGCCTTGCTATAATCGCCACACCGCGGAAGGGTGGCAGAGTGGTCGAATGCACACGCTTGGAAAGCGTGCGTAGGGAAACCTACCGGGGGTTCGAATCCCCCTCCTTCCGCCACTTTATACAACAAGAAACGAAGCAAAATGATACGACTAAGCGAAATGACCCACGACGAGATAGTCCGGGCAAGGAACTTGGCCTCCTTGGAGAAGAGGGAGAATTACGGCTCCGCGCAATTGAGGGAGATGGTCGCCCCGTATCTGAGAAGGATCCCCACCGACCGGTTCGACGCCGATATCAACTACGGCGTCTACTACAACGACACTTTCAAGTCGTATGAAAGTCACTCGTCCCGTTGCGGCGAAGGGTATCAAGTGACTCCGGAAATCGCAATGCTGCTGGCGCAGGATATGCTGACCCTCTCGGCCGACCCGGATTTATCGATCTCAATGGAACTCAACCTGTGGGCGCGCGGCAGGGATATCCTGACAGGGCTTTATGCCTGCCAAGGCTGCAGGGCCGACAGCTCGGAGCGCAAAAATTGCAAATGCTCGGAGCCCATGAAAAAAGTCCACGAACTGGCCGCCAAGTACAGCTCGATCGCCGCCGCCATACCAGGCACGCAGGGCGAACCCTCCGGGAAGTTTCCCCTGAACATAGATTTCGGAGAGCGGGATCGGAGCGGCGAACCCCGATTCCCCCCAGAGCGCTTCAAGGCATTCTATGAAGAGTACTACAACCTCGGCGAAAATCCGGACGCCGAAACGCTCCGCGCGCTGGCCGACAAACACGGCCTTAGGATAAAGCCTCCCGATTATGAACCTCCGCCGATGTATCGCTTGCGGACCACCAGCCTCCGGGTTACGCCGGAGGTCGCTTCCTCGTTCGCGAAAGAGATACTTCCCATGTTTGCGGACGAGGAACTGATGATGTACATGAAACTTCACATAAAGGCGCAGCTGAGGAGCTGCAATGGTCGGCAAGGCTGCCACGAGTGCAAGCTCGATGCGACGAAATACGATTTCTGCCAATGTTCAGGGCACATGAGGAAGGTTCACGCACTGATGGATAAGTATCACATACTGAGTTGGCTCGAGGCGGAGGAATTCGAGCTCCTCAAGACCGACATAAGACATCTGGCGGACTATATGCCGCTCATCGCGCAACGCAAAATAAAGCATGAGGCGGCGTGCGCCGAGTTGTTCGGTTGGAACAAAAAAATGGGCTAGGCCACGGCCATAAAATTGGCTCCTCTTTGTTCTACCGCAAACCGCGGCTAAATGACAAGGCCTATGGCTACGATATGCCTATTTCCGTTGCTCCATCTCGCCCCAAACGACCGGGCAACAAGAAAACCTCCATTGAAGGAGGTTTTTCCTCGCGCAGCTTGCCGGGCCTGAGGTCGCCCAAAACTATACCCGCGTATGAGACGCGTATCAGCCGCACTATGGGGAATCCCAATGCCTCGAATACTTTCCTCAACTCGCGATTCTTGCCTTCGGTAATGGCGACCTCGAGCCATGCGTTCGAGTTTCCCTGGCTCTTGATTTCAATCTTCATGGGCCTGTAATGCATACCGTCAACAGTCATGCCCTTCATGGCGGGCGCGAGGACCTCCATCGTCGGGTGGCCATGCACGCGCACGCGATAGACGCGCTCGAACGCGCCCTTTTCGAGCGCTCTCTGCACGTCGCCGCTTGTGGTTAAAAGTAGCAGGCCTTCGCTCATCAGATCCAATCGCCCGACGGAGAGCAGGCCTTTAGGCAACCGGTCGAAAACGCTCTCGCGCCCCTTCTCGTCGCTGTGCGAAACCACGAGTCCGGCAGGCTTGTAGTATGCAAAAATCCTCGATTGCTGGGGTTTTACCATCTTGCCGTCAACCTCAATTTTATCGCCTCCTTTCACGTCAAGCGCGGGCGAGGCGATGGCCCGACCGCCCACTTTCACGCGGCCTTCGGCTATGAGCTTCTCGGCGTTGCGGCGCGAGCAGAGGCCGCTCGAGGCTATGAACTTCGCGACGCGCATCATTTTTTCCCCGCGTTGGCGGCGAGGTAGAAGAATACCTGGGACACCACCGGCTCCGCCTTCACTCCGGTAGTTTTGGCGAGGGTCTCGAGCTCGAACAAGCGCGAAATAGCGCGCAATATCTTGTCCTGCGGCCACCTGCGTATCTGCCGCGCGTAGGAGTCCTCAAGCTTGAAGAATATCTTGCGGCTCTTGAATATCTCGTCCATGCGGCGGCCTGCGTCGAACTCCTCGCGCATGAAGTAAAGGCTCTTAAAATGCGAGCCGGCAGTGCGCACGAGCACGGCGGGCTCAACGCCTTCGGCAAACAGGCGCGGCAGTACGGCGGAGAGCTTCGCCATCTCGCCCGAAGCTATCGCTATCGGCAGGTCGGAGAGCTCCAACGAGCTCGTATCCATCACGCACTTCTCCACATCCTCCATGGTTATCTCGTCGCGGCCGGAGAGATAGAGCGAGAGCTTCTCCAGCTCACTCCTCGTGGTAGTGCGGTTCTCGCCCAAGAGCTGTGCCAGCACCTCGACCACTCGGCCTGGGATTTTCTTTACTCCCGCGTCCGAGAGCGTTTTACGTATCGTATTCTCGAGCGCGGATATATCGTCGAGGTACGAGGGCAGCGCCGCAAGCTTCTCCTCGCGCTCGAACATGCCCCTCAAGGGCGAGCCTGGCGCGAGCTCCCCCGCCATCACCAATATCAGCGCAGGCGAAGGCGAAGGATTCTTGAGGAGCGCGGCCATGGCTTCCGCGGTCTCGCTGCCCGCGTCTTTCACGCGTATAACCTTACGGTTTGACGAGAACGATATTGCGTAGGCCTCGTCCGCGAGCTTGCCGGGGTCGGCCGCGAGCTCGGCCGCCTCGAACTCGAACAAGGAAAATCCATCATCGCCGCCAGGCAGCAATCTGTCCGTCGCGAGCATCATGTTCTCAAGTGAAAGCCCCCTGTCAGGCCCATAGAAAAGCAGCGCGGTTATGTTCCCGAAGCTCTGTTTAAGCTCTCGCGCGAAGTCGGCCTGCTTCCACTTGCCCATCTACCTGCCCTCTTCGGAGAGCCAGACCACGACGGCCAGATAAATCTGGTCGGCCAGGTCTTCTATTACCAGCGCCTGCGCGTCCGCGCGGAGCGTTTCGGAGGAGTATTGATCCCTCAATATGGGATAGCTCGAGCTGGCCGAAACGCTGCCCTTCAAAAAGCTCGCGCCCCCGCCGCGCTCCAAAAGCTCGTAGTCCGCGCCTATGCGAAGAGCGTACGACGTGGCGGTTCCGTATCTATCCATAGTGTAGTCCAACCTCGCGGGCGGGTGCACTTTTATCTTTAGCGTATAGCGCGGCTCCTCGGGCGCGCCCCTCGGGGTCAGCCTGTCGAGCAAGCTGTTGCGCATGCGTATGCCCCACACGCCGTCCTCGCCCGCGACCGGAGCGATGGCGATTTTCTCCATTTTGGAAACCATGTTGTCGTGCTTGCGCGTGTCGTAAAGCGCGGAAACGCTACATGCGGAGAGGATGAGGGCTATTGCGAGCGAGAGTTTTTTCATTTCGCGCCGCCTTTCAGGAACCTTCCGAGCGCGGCGATTACGTTGAGAGCCGTCTTGTTGGTGGGCTCGTCCTTCGTTTCGACCGTCATGTCCGCCTCGGCGTAGATGGGATAGCGGTTTTCCATGAGGCTGTCGAGAATTTCCTCGGGGCGCCTGTCGAGAAGCTGCGGGCGCGTGTTCTTGAGCCCGGTGCGCTTCACAAGCAGCGTGAGGTCGGCCTTGAGCCATACCGTTATGGCCTTTTCTTTGAGCATTTTCCTCACGGAATCCGTTATGAACGCGCCCTCGCCCGTGGAAATTACGCGCGGCGTCTCGTCGGATAGGAGCCTTCTTATGACCCTGTCCTCGACGCGCCTGAACTCCTGCTCGCCGTAGAGCGAGAAGATGTCTATCACGCTGCAGCCCGCGGCCGCGACTATCTCGGAATCGGTATCCACGAACTCGAGCCCCAACCTTTTCGCCACCAGCTTGCCGACCGAGGTCTTGCCCGCGCCCATAAGCCCCACAAACACCAGAGGGCGTTTGAGCTTCAGCGCGGCCGGGCTTTTCTGCATGTCAGACCTTCCTGAATATAAGGCATGCGTTGGTGCCGCCGAACCCGAACGAGTTGGAGAGCGCGACGTCTATCTTCCTGGCCTTCGCCTTGTGCGGCACCAAATCCATGCCGGCGGCCGCGTCTTCGGGGTCGTCGAGGTTCAAAGTAGGCGGCGCGATTTGATCGCGTATGGCGAGCGCGCAGTAGATCGCCTCGACCGCTCCGGCTGCTCCGAGCAGGTGCCCGATCGCGGACTTGGTCGAGCTTATGGAAACCGAGCCGAGGCTACCTTCGAACATGCGCCGTATGGCGGAGAGCTCGAGCATGTCGCCGACCGGCGTGGAGGTGCCGTGCGCGTTGATGTAGTCTATGTCGGACGGCTTCATGTCCGCGGACTTCAAAGCCGCCTTCATGGCGCGGTAGCCGCCCTCGCCTTCCGGCGCCGGTGAAGTGATATGGTACGCATCGCCCGAAAGGCCGTATCCGACCACCTCGGCGTAGATTTTAGCGCCTCTCTTTTTCGCGTGCTCGTACTCTTCCAGCACAACGACGCCCGCGCCCTCGCCTATCACGAACCCGTCGCGACCCTTGTCCCACGGGCGGCTGGCCTTCTGCGGCGCGTCGTTCCTCATGGAGAGCGTGCGCGCGGCCGCGAAGCCAGCGACGCCCAGCGGAATCACCGCGGCTTCCGCCCCGCCCGCCAGCATCACGTCCGCTTCACCGAGCGCTATAGTCCTAGCCGCGTCGCCTATGGCGTGGGTGCCCGTGGCGCAAGCCGAAACCACGGCCAGATTGGGGCCCTTGAGCCCGTACTTTATGGAAACGTTGCCCGCTATGAGGTTGATGAGAGCGGACGGAATGAAGAACGGCGAAACCTTCTTGTCCTCGCGCTTGTCGAGCTCTATGGCCGTGTCGCCCATGGTGGTGAGGCCGCCTATGCCAGAGCCGATTATGACCCCCGCGCGCTCCTTCTCCTCCTCGGTTTCGAGCGCGAGATTCGCGTCGGCTACGGCGTCGTCCGCCGCGGCCATGGCGTACTTGATGAAGAGGTCCATCTTCTTCTGTTCCTTGGCGGGCACGGTCGAGGCCTCGTCGAACTGCCCGGGCTCGGTACCGCGCGGAACCACGCCCGCAAACTTCACCGGGTACTTCTCCGTGTCGAAGTAGGACGGCGGAATAGGCTTTATGCCCGAGCGGGATTTCAAAAGCCCCTCTTCCCAATTGGATTTAAGCCCGCGACCCAGGGGGGAAACTATTCCCATGCCCGTAATCACCACGCGCCTCTCAAGTCCGTTCATGCTATCACCTTTCGTCTGTTGTTGGGGGGATTCTAGCAGGAAAAAAAGGGGGTTGTCAATTGATTCAATCCCAGACGCAAGCGAGGTGGGGGCGGTATGCTAATCCACGAACGTGCGGAGTTTTTTCGCGCGGGTCGGGTGCTTGAGCTTGCGGAGAGCCTTCGCTTCTATCTGGCGGATGCGCTCTCTGGTCACGCTGAACTGGCGGCCGACTTCCTCCAAGGTGTGGTCGGTGTTCATGCCTATTCCGAACCTCATGCGGAGCACCTTCTCCTCGCGCGGGGTCAGGCTCGACAATACCTGCGACGTGATGTCCCTGAGGTTGGAGTTCACCACGGCGTCGAGCGGCTTCACCACGTCCTTGTCCTCTATGAAATCGCGGAAGCTGCTGTCCTCGTCGTCACCGACAGGGGTTTCGAGGGAGATGGGCGTCTTCGCTATGCGGAGCACTTTCCGCACCTTTTCTATCGCCATGTTTATCTTCTTGGCGATCTCCTCGGGCGTGGGCTCGCGGCCTAGCTCCTGCATCATGACGCGGCTAGTCTTCCTAAGTTTCGTGATGGTTTCAATCATATGCACCGGTATGCGGATCGTCCTCGCCTGGTCGGCTATGGAGCGGGTTATCGCCTGCCGTATCCACCACGTAGCGTAGGTGGAGAACTTGTATCCGCGGCGGTACTCAAACTTGTCGACGGCCTTCATAAGGCCGATGTTGCCCTCCTGTACCAGATCGAGGAACTGCAGGCCGCGGTTGGTGTATTTCTTCGCGATGGATATGACGAGGCGGAGGTTGGCCTCTATCATTTCCTTCTTGGCGCGGCTTTCCTCGTGCTCGCCCTTTTTCACCACCTCGACCACCTGCTTGTACTCGGGTATGGGGAGCGAGGTTTCGTGCGAGATTCTGTCCATCTCCGCCTTTATGCGGCGGATTTCGTCGCCGTGAACCGTGGAGAAACGCTGCCAGTTCTTGGCGTCCATCTTGCCGACGCGGCGCAGCCAGCCGTCGGTTATGGAGCCCGGGTATTCGGTCAGGAACTCCTCGCGCTTTATGCGCGAGTTTTCCGCCAAGCGCAGCAGGCGGCCTTCGAGCGAGAGCAGACGCCTGTTCTTCTCGGTCATCTCGTCCAACACTTCCGCGATTTTCGCGTCGTTCAGCTGTATGGTCGACATCAGGGCGACCAGCTCGCGGTAGAGCTTGCCGACCTTGGCTTCTTTGGCCGCCTTGTCCGCGGCGGAGAGCGCGGCGCGCTCGATTTTCGCATAGGTCCGCTTTATGTTCTCAAACGTTTCGACCACGCCGTCGTGCAGCGCGGCCTCCATGGCAGAGATGGATACGGAGCCACCGTCGTCGTAGAACTCGCCGTCGCCCTCGGTCTCGTTCTCGTCGTCCCTTTCCTCGGGCTCGGCCGACTCTTCGTCGAGTTCCAGGCTCTCATCGTCGCCCAACTCCTTCTCGACGTACGAATCGCCGTACATGAGGTCGAGGTTTATTATGTCCCTAAGCTGCAGGTCACCTTTCAAAAATGCATTATACCACGAAATGATTTTCCTTACCGTCATGGGCGAGCGGCACAGGCCCTCTATCATGAGCTTGCGGCCGGCCTCTATGCGCTTGGCTATGGCTATCTCGCCGAAGCGGGAGAAGAGCTCAATCGAACCCATGGCGCGCAGGTAATTCCGCACGGGATCGGACGACTTGGAGTCGATGACCACGGCGGGCGCGTCGTCTTGGTGCGCGAGGATAAAAGCCTGCATCTGCTTGTCGCCCTCGACTTCCTTCTTGGATACGCCGTAGATGTTGTCGCTGTCGTCCTCTTCGGTCTCGTCGGACTCTATATCGAGCTCGGCTTCCGCCTCGTAGTCGTCGAAATGGATTTCCTCGCCGTCGGCGTACTCGTCCTTGACCTCGACACCCAGCTCGGAAATCAGCTGGAGGGCCGCGTCGGCCTCATCTATCGAAAGGCCGTCGAGCTCACCGGCGCGGGCGACCATGGCACTGGTAACCACGCCCTTGACGCGCGCCTTCTTTATCAGCACGCGCATGTTTAGAGACAGTTCCTCCATCAGGAAGTCGTCCGCCGTGGCCGTGCCGTGCCCTGACTTGTCCCCGAACGAGAAAAGTTCGGGGGCGGAGGATTTCTTGATTTTTTTCTTGGAAAACACCGACATGTTCAGACTTCGAGGTTGTCCCGTCCTACTCTTCGCTTTCGGCCGAGGGTGCGGACGCGGCGGCCTTGGCCGCCTTCCTGTTCGCAACCTCGAGCGCCTTCCTCAGGTCGGCCTCGGTGCAAATCTCCAGCATCACCGGGTTCTTGGGCTCCAGGTCGTTCATGGAGCGGTGCGTGCGGTTCCTTATGGATACCACCGTCGGCTTCGTTGTGCGCACCAGGCGGCAGACCTGCGCGTCGGTGAGCTCGGGGTGGTTGCGGACGAGGTAGTATATGGCGTCGGGCCTGTTCTGCCTGTGGCTCATTGGCGTGTAGCGAGACTTGACCTTCGAGGATTCCTTCACGAAGCTCCCCAGCTTCTCGTTCTCGGGAAGGGGTAGCTTCTCGTCCGCCTCGCTCGCGTGTATGTCCTCCCATGTGAGTATGCCGTTCAAGACCGGCGAGAACCCGACCACGTACTCGCCGGGCTCGCGGTCGGCCAAGGCCTGTATCTCGAGCGGGTGCATGCCGCAGAACTGCGCGATTTGGTCGAAGGCGAGCGTCGTGTTGTCAACAAGCCAACACGCGACCTCCTTATTCATCAAGATTTTGCCGCTCATATAAGACTCCTAAATCGATTCGCGATTATCGCGTGGATTTTATTGCAAGACGTCTGAAAAAGCAAGGATTATTTGGTCGAGCGCCGCGCTCATTTTAGGCACTTCTTCCGGCTTGAATTTGGCGAGCACCCAGTCCGCGGGGTCGAGAGGAACTCCCTCTTCGCGGGGGTGGGAAATCCCTATCCGTATGCGGGCGTAGCCGGAGCCTATGGCCTCGTCTATACTCTTGAGCCCGTTATGACCCGCGTTCCCTCCGCCGGTCTTCGCGCGCAGGGAGCCCGTCGGCAGGTCGAGGTCGTCGTGGATTACCAGGATTTCCCCGGGCTTCAGCTTGTATTTCGCCATAATCGCCCGAACCGCCTCGCCCGACAGGTTCATGTAGGTCATGGGCTTTGCGAGCAGCATTGAGCCCGCCTTCGCGAGGGCGTATTTCTTCTCGGTTTTCCACTTGGCGCCCGCGGCCTCGGCCAGCACGTCCACGACCATGAAGCCTATGTTATGGCGCGTGCCCTTGTATTGATTGCCCGGATTGCCGAGCCCGACCACTAGTTTCGGCGGCGCTTTAAGTAAATCCATACTAGTCCTCCTGTCGCTATTAACACAAACAACCAGTTGCCAGTGAAGCCGAACAACGTCTTTCTCGTCGGGCGCGCGAACATCAGTCCGTCCTTGTAGCCCTGCGCGGCGAGCACTGCTCCTATATGGCCTTGCGGCGAGATTATGGCGGAAATCCCCGAGTTGGCGGCGCGTACCATGGGGAGCCCCTCCTCTATCGCCCTCATGCGCGAGAGCTCGAAATGCTGCACCCTGCCCTGGGGCGCGAACCAGGCGTCGTTGCTGACGTTAAGCAGCATGTCCGGCCCGCCCTTCAGCCTCAAGCCCGGGAATATGGCCTCGAAACATATCAGCGGCGCGACCGAGCGCTCCTTGATTTCCATTATCGGTTCGAGCTCGCCGCTCGAGAATCCCTTCTCGCCGCCAGTCATCTTTTCAAGGAACGGCAGCCATTTCGGCATATACTCGCCGAACGGAACCAGATGGCGCTTGTCGTAGTGGGCGAGCATACCGCTCCCATCAATCGCGGCCATGGCATTGAAGAGCTCGCCGTCGACTTTGCGCGTCATGCCGAGTATCGCGACCGAGCGCGGGTTGTTCATTCGCATGACGCCTCCGAGCGCGTTCGGCGCATTGTATAAATCCATGTCGGACGCGCTTTCGGGCATGGCGAAAAGCCCCACGCTCGCGCCGCCTTCGGCATTGGCGAGCAGCTCGTATTTCTGCAGTTTCATGGAGTCGCGCTCGAGCGGATTTCTCTGATCGACGTTCATCAGCCGCACCTTGAGCGGTATCCGCGCGGGCGCCTCCAGCCTTACAAGGCCGAATATCAAAAGCCCCGCGAGTATAGAGATTCCGTACTTCACCTCGCTTTTCCTCGACATCATGGCGGCCGCCATCGCAGTCAGCGCGGAGAGCCCGTACGCGCCGAACAGCGAGAGCGACTGCATCATGGGCAGATAGAAATTCCAACCCACGGATACGGGATTCCACGCGAAACCCGTGAACATGAACGAGCGCAGCCACTCGAGCAAACCTATGGCGAAACCGAACGCGATGGCGGATTTCGTCCGATAGGCGACGAGCGCGGCGGGGATTGCGTAGAGCGCCATATATAGCGCCATGAGCGCAACCATCGGCGCGCCGAGCCACGCCATATCGACGAACCCGAACGGCTCGGCGAGCCAGGCGTATGCGACGAGCGACTGGAGGAAGGTCATGGCGAACGCTATAATCGCGGCGGACTTCGCGCGCTTCGCATTGTCCGCGAAGGAAAACATCGCGCCCAAAAATATCAACTGGAACAGGGGCGCGACCGACGTGAACGAGGGGAATCCCAGTCCGCCCGCTAGTCCTATCGCTACTATCAAGGCCTTATTCATACGGATTCCTTATGCCCAGTTTGCCGAGCGCTTTTATCTCCAGTTTCTCCATGCGCGCAGCGTCGGCCTTGTCCTCGTGGTCGAGGCCGAGCAGGTGCAGCATGCCGTGCATAAGCATATGCGCCAGGTGCGCCTCGTAGCTCTTGCCCGCCTCCCGCGCCTCGCGCCGTATCACGGGCTCGCACAGGACTATATCGCCCAGCAACTCCTTGTCAGTAGTCGGAAACGAGAGCACGTTCGTAGGATTATCGCACCCGCGCCATTCGCGGTTGAGCGCGCGCATTTCGCTCTCGCTTTCTACCATCAGCACCGAAACCTCCGCCCCTTCCGGCGCGCCGGCAAGGGCGAAGATCTCCTCGGCGAGAGAGCGGAGCCCCTTCATTTGCCGTCCTTCTTCAATGCGTCGGCGCCGATGCTTATCAGGTTCATTATATCTATCGAGTTTTGGGAATAGTCGAAGTGGGCGCCGTCGCCCATGTATTCCTCGCTACCGCCCGGCAGTATCGCTAAATACTTGCCGCCCATCAAGGACTCGGAGTATATGGCGGTCGCGGAATCGGACGGGATTTTGACTCCGTCCTTGACCTTGATTTCGACGTCGACCGTATAGTCCGCGCGCAGGGTCATGCCTTCTATATAACCAACGTCTACACCGGAGAGCAGCACGCGCGATTTCGGCGTGAGCCCGTCCGTGCGCTTTATGTTGCTGACGAGCGTATAGTGCCCGTCGCTCTCGTTCCCGCCGAATATCGCGGCGACGACGAGCACGAGCGCGGCAAGCACCGCTAGATATCTTACAAATATGCGCGCGCCCTTCGCCATGTCCTACTCGTTCTTGAAGAAGTTCGTTATGTAGAAGCTAAGTTCGGAGGCGGGAATGCGGATTTGATCCATGGTGTCGCGATCCCTAATCGTCACACTCGCGGGCTCCTTCTCTATGCTTTCGAAGTCCACGGTCACGCACAAAGGCGTGCCTATCTCGTCGTTCTTGCGATAGGCTTTCCCCACGTTGCCGCTAGTCTCCATGAGTATCCGGCCTATGCCCAGCTCGTGCAGACCTGCGCGGATTCTCTCGGAGAACTCCATGATTTTCTCGTTGTTGCGCGCCAGCGGCACCACCGCGACTTTCACGGGCGCGAGGTGCGGCTTGAGCTTCAAGAGCAATCTCTTCTCGCCGTTCGCGAGCTGCTCCTCGGTGTAGGCTTCGCTAAGGACTGCGAGCACGCCGCGGTCGACGCCGCACGACGGCTCTATCACGAACGGTACGAAGGTCTTGTTCTCGAACGGGTCGGTGTAGAGGAGCTTTTCGGTCGAGTCCTTGTTGGGCATGACTTTAGCCTTAACCAAATCCTGCTCCTTCGAGTGCGAGCCAAGGTCGAAGTCGGTGCGGTTCGCTATTCCCTCCAGTTCGTCGAAGCCATGCGGGAAGCGGTATAGTATATCGGTCGTGGCCTTTGAGTAATGCGAGAGGGACTCCTTCTTGTGCTTCTCGTATTTGAGGTTATCCGCCGAGAGCCCCTGCGCGATCCACCAGTCGCGACGCGCGGCGACCCAGTACTCGTGCCACTTGTCGTCCTCGCCGGGCTCTACAAAAAACTCCAGCTCCATCTGCTCGAACTCGACCAGGCGGAACGTGAAGCTCCTCGGCGCGATTTCGTTGCGGAACGCTTTTCCCACCTGCGCTATGCCGAACGGCAGCTTGCGCCCGGTGGAGTCGAGCACGTTCTTGAAGTTTATGAAAATCCCCTGCGCGGTTTCGGGGCGCAGGTATGCATACTCGCCCTCGATTACTCCGACGCCCGCCTTCATCATTTGCGAGAACGGCCTGGGGTCGGTCAAGTTCTTGCTACCGCAGAAGTCGCACTTCTTCTCGTCCTCCATCTTGTCCTGCCGCATGCGCTGCTTGCAGTCCTTGCAATCGACCAGCGGGTCGTGGAAAGTGTCCTCGTGGCCGGAGTGCTTGTATATCAGCCGGTTGCCGAGTATGGAGGCGTCCACCCCCTCCACGTCGTCGCGGTCATAGACTATGCTCCGCCACCACGCCCTCTTTAAGGCCAGCTTCAGCTCGACGCCCAAGGGGCCGTAGTCGTATGTTCCCCTCAGGCCGCCGTATATGTCGCTTCCGTTGAATATGAAGCCCCGCCGTTTGCACAGGGAGATGAGCTCGTCCATAGATTTAGCCGGCATATTAGCTCCTTTTTGGGGCAATTATAACCTCGTACTTAGAGTTTGACAAGGACAAATTCCCTGCTATAATGGGCGCGAAGGAACCCGCCGTGTATTTCGACAGAGACAAAATCAAATCCAGCGCCAAAATGGTCCGCATAAACATGTCGGAAACCGACGCCGAGAAAATGATTCCCCAGATGGAGGAGATAATATCTTGGATAGGCGCGCTCGACGAGGTGAACACCGAGGGCGTGAAGCCCCTCATTTCCACGCTCGACCTCCAGCTCCCCTTGCGGAGCGACGAGGTGCGCGCGAACGGCTCCAGAAAGGAAATACTGGCCGAGGCGCCGGACGGCTCGGGCGATTTTTTCGCGGTACCGAAGGTGGTGGAGTAACATGCTTAAACTCGTGTCATGCGTTCCTATAAAGACCGGCTTCCGCATAATGCGGCATTGGAAGGCGTTCGCCATAGTAGGTTTGATTTCCGTCATGTTCGCGGCCTTATGGATTGGGCTAACTCCGTTCAACAAGGGCATAGACTTCTCAGGCGGCGTGCAGCTTGAGGTCAAAACCGAGGGGAAAGCCGACGTGGAAGCCATGCGGGGCAAGCTCTCGCGCTTCTCGCCGCAGATACAATCCGTGGGCGCCACGGGCGACATGGTTTCGATATACCTCGCGCAGGGCAACAAGAACGAGGCCGAGATGACCGGCGAGTTGGCCGCGCTCAAGAACACGCTCGGCGACGGCGTGGAATACCGCAACACGCAGATAGTCGGCCCCAAGGTTGGCGCCGACCTCGCCAGGGACGGCGCCATAGCCGTGATACTTGCCATATTGGTGATGAGCCTATACATCGGCTTTCGCTTTCAACTGCCCATGGCGACGGGCGCGCTGCTTTCGATAAGCCACGATGTCATAATCGCGCTGTTCGTGATGAACCTCCTCGGCATAGAGTTCGGACTGGTCGAGCTGGCCGCGCTCATGACTCTCGCGGGCTATTCGATAAACGACACGATAGTCATCTACGACCGCGTGCGCGAGAACCTCAAGCGGCACAAGGGCATGGGCAAGGCCGATATAATAGACCTCTCGATAAACGAAACGTTCTCCCGCACGCTGCTGACCGGGCTCACCACGCTCCTCGCGATTGGCGCCATATACCTGTTCGGCGGCGCGGTGCTACGCGGATTTTCAAGCATAATGCTGTTCGGCATACTGATAGGCATATACAGTTCGCTGTTCCTATCCACCTCAACCCTAATGCTATTCAAGAAAGTGTGAGGACATGAAGAGGGGGATTTACATTCTCGCGTTTTTGCTCTCTCCACTCCTCGCGGCGGCCCAAAGCCGCGACGTCGAGGTGCTGGACGCGCACAAGGCCGAGATACTCCGGCTCTCCTACGACCCGCAAGGATTCTGGCTCAAGGGCACGGACATCGTAAAAGAATTCTCCATAAAGGACGCAGGCGAGCTTATAAGGAAATTCTTCGAAACCATGCGCGGCAACTTCCTTCGGCCGGTGTCGAACCAAGAGATGTTCTCGCGCGCAATCGCGGCGCTCTCGTCCAGGCTCGACCCCGCGAAACGGATTAAGGCCGACATGTCCGGCCGCCGCATAATGCTCTACGACAGCGAATTCAGAGTGCTCGGGAACTTTCCGGCGATAGACAGCGACGACTCGGAGCGTTGGGCGAACATGCTTGTCAGCATAATCGTCAACCTTAGGAAAACGAACGCTGTATTCGCCGAAATGCATGCCGAGCAAATATACTATCTCGTGCTCGGCGGCATTACCAAGTGGGCGGATTCCGGCGGAAACTATATGAGCGCGTTCGGCGTCAAGGCCAGAGATCAAATGAGGAGCTCGACCATGCTCGGCGCCTCGCACCGTGCCACTCCCGAAGGACTCCAGATTCTAAGCGTGCTCCAGGAAAGCCCCATCTATTACTCGGGCATAGACGATGGCGACCTGATAATCTCCATCAACGGACGCGACGCGCGCAAGATGCGGCTCGAGGAGATAGAGGCTGCGTTCTTCGGCGACACCACTGACATGGTGAACTTTAAATACATCTCGTACAACACCGGCCTGCCTGGCGAGGCCACGGCTAGGAAGGCCAAGTTCAAGAGCAGGCGCGTGGCAGCCGGCACTTTCGTGGGCTATCCCAGCATAACCGTATATAACTTCGGCGAGGGCGCGGCGACCGAGATGAAGGTCGCTCTCGACAACGCGAAGGGTGACGCCCTCGTGCTCGACCTGCGCGCGGCGCAGGGCGGCACTGTGGAGGAGGCGCTCGAGGCCGCCAACCTTTTCCTTAACAACCGCGACATGCTCCATATATCCGCGCGCGACGGCGGCAGGCGAACTTATACGTCTAAACCGACCGACCATTGGGGCGGCAAGCGGATACTCGCTCTTATCGACAACTCGACGCGCGGAACCGGCGAGGTGTTCGCCCTCGCGCTTTCTGGCCGCGCGGCGTTCCTCGGCACTCCGAGCGCGGGCGACGGCTTCTACCGCACCCGCTTCGAGCTGACCGGCGGACGCGAGACCGAGTGCGCCACAGGCGAGATATTCTCCATGAAGGGCAGGAGCCTGGCCGTGGCCGGCGTAGTGCCCGCCGCGTGCTTGTCGTCCCTCGTCGACGAGACGAGCGTGCGGCGCTTTGTCGCCAGCCTCGCCGAGAACACATTCAAGGACAACCGCAATCTGCCCCTTAGGGCGACCAAGGAAGATGCCGAGCGCATCAGGAAAGCCTGTCCCGCGACCTATCCCGGCGAGGCCAGAGAACGCCTGTTCGAGATGGCGGCCGCGGCTCTGATTGCGAATCACGCGGCGTTCGAGAAGCTCCGGTCATATGACTAAACGCATATTCATAATCGCGGGCGAGGCCAGCGGCGACATACTCGGCGCGGGCTTGGTGCGCGAGCTCAAGAAACTTTTACCCGGCGCGATATTCTCCGGCGTCGGCGGCGAGGAGATGAAAGCCACAGGAGTCAAGTCTATATTCCCGCTTTCCGATATAGCCGTCATGGGGCTTACCGAAGTGCTCTCCCATCTTCCCTTGATACGAAGGCGCATTGAGGAAACCGCGGCTGCAGCGAAAGCCTTCAAGCCCGACATAATCATCACCATAGACGCGCCCGCGTTCACCCGCCGCGTCGCAAAGCGCGTGAAAGGCCTCGCGCCACTCGTGCATTATGTCGCTCCGTCCGTATGGGCGTACAGACCGAAGCGCGCCCGGCGCCTTGCCGAAACATACGACGCCCTATTGTGTTTCTTCGATTTCGAGAAGCCTTATTTCGAGCGATACGGCCTTGCGACGACGGTCGTCGGGCATGCCGCGAGCGCCGCCGTCCCCGCCAGGAAAGCTCGCGAGAGCGGGAAAAACCTCGTATTGCTCCCCGGCTCGCGGCCAGCCATGGCAAAGCGCCTGCTACCCGTCTATCGCGAAGTCCTCTCACAAATGAAGGGCTATACCGCGGCCATTCCCATTGTCGAAACCAATGAGGCCATAGTCCGCGCCGCGGTCAAAGATTGGAAAACTCCGATAAAGATAATAACCTCGCGCTCGGCTCGCTACAAGGCGTTCGCGGACGCGGCGGGCGCGATCTCCATCAGCGGCACGGGCGTGTTGGAGCTGGCGCTCATGGGTGTGCCGACCGTCGCGGTCTACAAGACTTCGTTCATCACGTACATGCTCGCCCGGCTAATGCTTAACATCAAGAGCATTACCCTTCCTAACATAATACTCGGGCGCGAGATGGTGAAGGAGTTTATACAGCACGACGCGACGCCCGAGAAGATACGCCTCGCTCTCCTGAAACTCCTCTCGGACAAATCCGAATACGCGCGCGACGCCGTTGAACTACGACGCTCTCTCTCGAAGCACAGAAATCCATCATTCGCGGCAGCGAAGGCGGTTGCAGAACTGCTGCCACGATGTTAGCCAAGACCTTCACATCGGCGCTCTCCAGCGTACAATCTAAGAAGGTTGCGGCCGAAGTCGCGGCCACCTAGGGGCTTCCAAAATTCACCATGGTCGGCCTCGCGGACAAGGTTGTATCCAAGGCCAAGGAGCGCATGACTCCTGTGGGGCCAGGAATAATGACAATATCCTGAAACTATGCTATAATCTTCTCATGAACCTTTTGGTGATTCGATTTTTGGAGATGCAGGCGGCGGAAAAAGGCGCGAGCCCCAACACCATAAGCGCGTATATGCGCGACCTTTTGGAATTTGAGAAAAGCCTCGGGCGGGCTCTTGAAACCGCGGACGCGAACGACATACGCGCGTTCATGGCGAAGCGCGGGTTCTCCAGCCGCACAGGCGCCAGACGTCTCGCCGCCGTGCGTTCGTTCTTCCGCTTCGCGCACGAGGAGCGGCTGATTTACTCCAATCCGGCCGAAGGCGTCGAGCCCCCGAAACTCGGCAAACAACTCCCGAAATTCCTCTCCGTCGCCGATGTGGAGAAGATAATCGCCGCCGCCAAGCAGGACGCCCGCCTCGATTTCATGCTCGAGCTGCTCTATGCGACCGGGCTTCGCGTCAGCGAGCTAGTGTCACTGCCCTTGAAGGCCGTGATAAAAACGGAATCGCTCGAGGTGATGGGGAAAGGCTCAAAAGAGCGCATGGTGCCGCTCAATGACTCCGCGCGGGAAAAGCTGGCGAGCTATCTCAAGTCGCGCAAACCCGCCAGCTCAAAGTGGCTGTTCCCGAGCTACGGCGCGTCGGGACATCTTACGCGCGACGGATTTTTCAAGCTAGTGAAAAACGCCGCCGCTCGGGCGGGCATATCGCCGGAACTCGTCTCTCCGCACACTTTCCGCCACTCGTTCGCGTCGCACTTGCTCGCGAACGGCGCGGATCTGCGCTCCATACAAGCCATGCTCGGCCACAGCGACATCTCGACCACGCAGATCTACACGCATATCCAAGCGGAGAAACTTGCGGGCGCCATGGCCTCGCACCCGCTTGCGAAGAAAGGCTAATCTTTTTTATCGAGCTTCCGGAGCGCGCGGATTTTACTCCGGCGCGCCTCAATTATTTCCGGCTTGTCGGCCAGATAATCCTCCAGAAGCAGATACAAATCCGCGAGTTCTCCGTAGAGCTTTCCCCACAGGAAATCCGCGGATTGGCCCGCGGACGCCTTCAGGACACGCTCCTCGTCCGAGAGAACCTGTACTTCCCTGCAATGGTCGAGTATCGCATACATCACGAATTTTTCAGGAAACGGAAAAAGTTTCTCGGTCATTTGATTTCCTCCTGCAACTTTTCGACGAACTCGTCGAGTTTCATGCTCTCTTCGGTTTCGCCGCCGAGCGAGCGGACGGAGACGAGGCCGGCTTCGGCCTCTTTCTTTCCCACGACCGCGATGTAGGGCACTTTTTTCAGCGAGTGCTCGCGCACTTTGTATCCGATTTTATCCGAGCGCACATCGAGCTCTGCGCGGATTCCCATCGATTGCAGTCGAGTCGATACTTCGCGGGCGTAGGTTTCGGCCTCCTCGGAAATGCTCGCGACCACCGCCTGCACAGGCGAGAGCCACAGCGGCAGACGTCCTGCCGTATGCTCTATCAGTATACCCATGAAGCGCTCGAGGCTGCCGAACAACGCACGGTGCAGCATTACGGGGCGCTGTTTTTCACCCTTGGCGTCGACGTAGGAAATCCCGAAACGCTCGGGCAGGTTCATGTCGAGCTGCAGCGTGCCGCACTGCCAGTCGCGCCCCAAGCTATCGGTCAGCACGAACTCCAGCTTGGGGCCGTAGAGCGCGCCCTCGCCCGGGAAAATCGTATATTCATAGCCGTTGTTTTTGAGAGCGTCGCCCAGAGCCCGTTCCGATATATCCCAAATCTCGTCCGAGCCCAGACGTTTCTCCGGCCGCGTCGAGAGCTTTATACGCACTTTGCCGAAACCGAAGTCCTTGTAAATATCCATGATGAGTTTCACGACCTTGACGGACTCCGCTTCCAGCTGCTCTGGCGTGCAGAAAATATGCGCGTCGTCCTGCGTGAACTCGCGGACTCTCATCAATCCAAAGAGGGCGCCGCTCGCCTCGAATCTATCCACCTTGCCGAACTCCGCCACCTTCAAGGGCAGGTCGCGGTAGCTCTTTATCCCCTGCTTGAAGTAAAGCATGCCGCCCGGGCAGTTCACGGGCTTCACCGCGAACTCCGTGTCGTCCTCGAGTACTTTCGAGTAGTACATATGCTGCGAGAACTTGTCCCAATGGCCCGAGGTTTCCCACATCTTGCGTGAGCACACCGACGGCGTGTTGATTTCTATGTAGCCCTCGGCGTTCTGCCGTGCGCGCATGTAGTCCACGAGCGAGCGGAACATGCTCCAACCGTTCGGGTGCCAGAACACTCCGCCCGGCGCGAACTCGGGCTCGAAGTGGAACAAGTCCATCTCTTTGCCTAATTTGCGGTGATCGCGCTTCGCGGCCTCTTCGAGCATCTTCAAGTGCGCTTCCAGCCCCGCCTTCGTGGAAAACGCGGTGCCGTAGATGCGGGTCAGCATGTCGTTCTTGCTGTTGCCGCGCCAGTACGCGCCCGCGAGCGAGAGCAATTTCACCGCCCTTGCGTCCAAGTATCCCGTGGTAGGCAAGTGCGGGCCACGGCATAGATCCACGAACTCGCCCATGCGGTAGACGCTCACGCTCTTCTCGCCCTGCTCGCGCAAATCCTTTATCAGTTCCAGTTTGTACTTGCGGCCGGCGAAGAGCTTCTTGGCCGCCGCTATGGATAAATCCTCGCGCGCGATAGGCAGCTTCGCCTCGATAATCTCGCGCATTCTCGCCTCCAGATTGGGAAAAACCTCGGGCGAGATTGGTTTCGGGAAGGCGATGTCGTAGTAGAATCCGTCGTCGGTCGAGGGGCCTATGGCGAGCTCGGTGCCGGAAAATTCCTTGATTACGGCATAGGCCAACACATGCGCGGCCGTGTGGCGGAGGATGGGGAGCAACTCTGGGCTATCCTTCTCGAACTCCTTTACGCCGCCATCCGGCATGGTGATTTTTATCGACATTTCATCAACTCCGTGTTTCGCCCATTATACTACCTTAAGTTCGGATTTCAAGTTAATTGGGCAGACCATACTCGAGGAAGTAGTCAATGACCCCCGACCGGATGATCTTTAAATTTTACAAAAGTCTTGAAACTTTTTTATCGTGGCGAGGGAACCCACGGCAGGAGAATTCGCAGCTACCCTCACTGTAGGACTTTGGCCCGGCGTTGAGGAATTTTTCCATTTTCTCTGCACCGTTTTTCTTAAATTTTAATGGCATGTTAAAAACAACCTGAGATATCATTGAAAAAGGGGCAATATTTCGTCGAATAATATCTTGAATCGCTCAAATGATATATTGGCTTTGTCCGCCTCAATTTTCCCGGCGAATGTAGTTTTTCTATCTCCGATTTCATATAGCGGAAGCGTTTGCCCCGTGGAGTCTTTTCTGTAATTTATTATAGTTTGGACTGCATGTTTTTTCAGTATATCATCATCGAAATAATGCTCTATCTCCAATTTTTTCTCGGCAGGTTTATCCGATGAATATATTTCCCTATCGCTAGGAATTGGCAACAACATTCCGTAAACATTATTGCTTTTGGACTTTTTTAAATGCGGCTTATTAACGACATCATCAAACAAACCTTTCTGCAAAGCATTAAACTGTGAAAAACCGGCTGTGTCATTATCAAAAAGGCCGATGACCTTTTTATCGAATTCAGAATCCGAGGCCTTGCCAGAAATATCTATGTTGACCGTTTGACAATTATTTCTTGGTTCTATCGCAAACGGAAGTTTCTTTTTTGGATATAAGGCCTTCCAAGCCATTTTTAGGATTTGGGCGTCCGTTTTTCCTTCTGTCAGCAAGATATGCTTATTTTGTTTCAATAAAACCTCTAGTTCGTTCAACCTGTTTTCATTTTGCAGCCGCTCTTTTTCTACATGGAACAGGGCCTTTTCGATTTCTTGCGCTTGTTCTACCATATGGAGTTCTTCCTTAAGGAGTTTATAATCGTCTTTGTATGAAAACAAATTTTGTTGGATATCCATCAAAGTCTTGGCGTATGTGAGCAGCCTCCCATCTTTTCCTACATTTTGATAGACCCTATAAAAAGCGACATTTGTCTGCTTGTCCTTGAGGTTAATGAAAGCGGGGGAATGTGTGGTTATAAATATTTGAGCCTTTTTCGCAAAATCGTTGTAAAAAGTTTCGGCCAAGGCTTGAGCTTTTGAATATTCCAATGCGGTTTCTGGTTCTTCAAATCCCCAAATGTAATATTTATTGGAAATTTTCAGAGACATATATGCGATAAAATACATTATATAAGACATTAGAATCCCATCGCCTGATGAAAATATATCGACACTATGATTGAACTTGCTTGCCACTTGCAGATTCTCGACATTTATAGTAACCGCCCCCAGAATATCCTTCATATTTGACGATAGGGACGCGCTTGTATGCAATTTTATGAATTTCCCGAAGCTATCGCTGATATCCTTGGATTTTGATTGCAATATATCAGATATTTCATCAATAGATTTGGTCAGCAGTTTATCTTTTGCGGCGTCTGCTCTTATAATATTTTCGAATAACTGGAACAAATGCTTTACGAAGCCCCTGTCCCTAACGGCAGGTATGTAAATATAATTTATTTTATTATAGAATGTCGTAAACTGCCTAGTTATGGTGCCATCTTTCTTCTTCAATCTTTCATCTACTTTCTCATTCGTAGATCTATAGGCGGGTTGTTCTTCTATACCTTCCCCGAATTCTCGGGTTATCCAGAAATCTTCTTTGAGGGCGGCATTTCCAATCCCGTGAAACTTTATGCTTATTATAACCCGGCGAGCGCCGCCGAGCATGCCGCGGAAGAATTTATTGTAATCAGTGCTATGTTCATATTTCGTATCGAAAGAGGTTTCCTTATTGAAAAATAGATTTAGCGCTTTTAATATATTCGATTTTCCACTGTTATTCTTGCCAGAAAACACAGTAACATTATCAACGGGGATTTGCATTTTCCCGATAGACCTAAAACGGCTAATATAGATCTCCTTGATTAACTGTGACATATGGCGCCTCTTTCTGTGTTACCAGTATGCGTTTTTAACACGGAACTGGTAAAAATTCAATCGAATATATGTCGTCCATGAGACAGCACATATTGTCGTCATAAAAACGACCTTTTTCCTAGAAGCGCCATTCAAAATCGGATTTTACGCGAGTCTAAAAAAACAGGTGCGTTTAATTTTCTATGCACTTTGAATCTTTCCTGCTTCGCGTTCAGGGTGGTGTTGACGAGCAAATGCGTAAGCAGAGCTTCGATATCCCCGATATGGCCTTTATCGACTTCGTAGGTGGAAAAGTATTTGGCCACGTTTCTGAAGGTCATCTTGTTTTTTCTCACGGATTTCGCGGTCTCCGCCTTTCCATTGGACTTGGAAATTGTGAAATCGCCTTTTATCTTACAATTCAACCTCACGTAAAAAAGCTCGAATCCAAAATCGCGCTTTTCGGTCTTGCCTACATAAATTATCCTTCCGAGGGAATCAAACAAAGCATATATGCCAGTCTTTTTCATCAGCCCCCGATTCTCCTCGGACAGATCCGAAAGCTTCTCCGGGATTTCCCACATTTCCAACAGCGGGCGCACTATGCAGGAGTGGTGGTGATAATTCTTGCACCACTTAGCGAGCGTTTGGTACGAAACCTCCGCGCCTTTCTTCATCTGCGCGGCAATAGCGCCCTGCTGAATTCCCAAATTCGCGGCAAGCTCCTTTTGTTTTCCGGAGCCTTTCAGCGCTTCAAGGAACAAATCGCTCCTCGCTTTTATGCCCTTTGCCATGTTTTACCTCTCGTTTTTTTGCGCGCACGGAGGGATTCAAGCCTCCGGCCTACAGCCCCGCCGCCGAAGGGTATTTTAGCGCAGTCGCATACGGGACTGCAAGGATTAAATTTCGTGGATTCTTGTCGGCAAGATCGATATGGGCCGGCGCATAGCGAGCGGTTCGCGGGAGATAAAACTATGATTGATTTTCTGAGTTTTCAAGGCTAGAATTGCCTCTGTTTCAGTGCGCCCGTAGCTCAGCTGGATAGAGTACGAGATTTCTAATCCGGCGGCAACGATGTTGATGAAAATCCAACAAACTCCAAAAAGCTTTATTTTCTGCGGGTTTGAAGCGAATTGAATCTTGACAGAGCGCGACTGGAATCTAGCGAAAATCCTTTAAAATCCAACCAAAAAGCTACATATATGCTACACGTAATGCTACATATTTTCGGGGTTCATTTGAGGGAATTTTTTGAAATTGCGTGGAGTGATTTTCGGCGGAAATCTGGCGTGCCCGGCAGGATTCGAACCTGCGACCCACAGATTAGAAATCTGTTGCTCTATCCAGCTGAGCTACGGGCACGTAATCAAAACTGCTACACATTCTATACATAAAAATCCGGGAAATCAATCGGAGAGTTTTCGCGAAGAAATTTCTGCGCGGAAACTTTTATATATTTTTCGCTGGACATTTTCTCGCGTTCCGGCAGGCTTGAAATCATAAGAAAACCAAGGAGCTCTCTATGATTCCGGAATTAAACGACGTGCTTCGCCGCAACCTCTTCGCTCTGACAGTGCAAAGCGAAGTCGTCTTGACTGCCGGCGTCGCGGCACTCCCCGACGGTGCTCGTTTCGCGCTTCTCGACGAAGTTCGATGTTTCGAGGATTTCACGTCGGACAACGACCCGCATGGTGAGCGCGATTTCGGCGCGATAAATTTTCGCGGCGAGCGATATTTCTTCAAAATTGACCGGCGCACCATTACAATCATGCGTGCGGACGAGTATTAGAAAGTAGCAACAGATGGGACATTTTAATAAATACAAAAAATACCTTGATAAACGAGGACGACCTAGAAGCGATGGAGGAACTTTAACTTTCTCCGAGAGAAAATTAAAGATAATTATATAAGTTTAATTTTATCGCTTGACTTTTAAGATTTAATCCCGTATAGTAAAGCCATCAAAAACAACCGGATAGAGGCTTATTATGCGAAGAAAGCTACAGGGGACTTTACTTAAATCCTCGCTTGTCGGTGGCGAGCGCTACGAAACCTATATCCCGCGCCCCCTTCCGCCCGTGCCGGCCCTCGATATGGCGGCTATTTCGGACTGGCTCGAAAAAGCCAACCTCGCTGTCGGAGAGCTAAACGGCGTTGTCGAAAACGTCCCCGACCCGAACGTTATAAACTATATGTATGTCCGTCGGGAAGCCGTCCTCTCTTCGCAAATCGAGGGAACACAATCGACCCTCGACGACTTGCTCCGCTATGAATCCGGCGGCGCGGCCGGAACTCCGATAGACGACGTTGCCGAGGTGTCGAGCTATGTTTCTGCCCTAAATCACGGCCTAAAACGTATCAAAGGTGGCTTCCCTCTTTCGCTCCGCCTTATCCGCGAAATTCATAAAGTTTTACTTACGAATGCGCGCGGAAAGAACAAAACACCCGGCGAATTCCGAACCTCGCAGAACTGGATAGGCGGAACGCGGCCTGCGACGGCGAGGTTTGTTCCCGCTCCGCCCGATAAGGTCATGCCTTTAATGGGCGAGCTTGAAAAGTTTATGAACGCCGAGGACAAAATCCCGCTTCTCGCGAAGGTCGCCCTTATACATCAGCAGTTTGAAACTATCCACCCGTTCCTTGACGGCAATGGCCGCACGGGGCGCTTGCTTATAACACTCCATCTCTGCGAGCGCGGCTTCCTTAAATCCCCGTTCCTTTACCTGTCGCTCTTCTTTAAGCAACACCGCGACCTCTACTATGAAAAGTTGATGGAAGTCCGCAAGACCGGCGACTGGGAAGAATGGTTGAAGTTCTTCTTGGAAGGCGTGGCGGAAACCGCGACCGACGCGAAGAATACCTTGCTTAAAATCAAGAAGCTATTCGAGAAGGACGAACTTAGGGTCGAAGCTATCGGGCGCGCCCGCGAATCCGCCGGTGCGGTGCTGACCGAATTTAGGAAGAAACCGCTCCTCGCTATACCGGAAATCGTAAAGCGGACGGGGCTTTCTACGCCGACGGCGATAAGCGCGGTCGGGCGCTTGATAGACCTCGGTATCCTTAAAAATATCAGCGAGAAAAAATGGGGACAAATATATTCCTACGACGGATATACTAAACTGCTCTCTCCTAACGAAGAATAAAGCAAAGGAACGACATTATGACAAACGACCTAAAATTTTTCACGAACGACGGCGAAAGCTCTTCGCTCTACGACCGCTTTAAGAGAACTTTGGTTCAGACGAAATACTTCGACGTTTTAGTCGGATATTTTCGGTCGTCTGGCTTCCATCGTCTTTATAAGGAATTCGAGGGTATCGAGAAAGTTCGTATCCTCGTCGGCTTGAACGTGGATAAACCGGTTTTTCAAGTAATCGAAGAAGCGAATAAAAAGCAAGGAGCGCTTGATTTCGAGCGGAGCGACAACATCAAGGAGAACTTTACGGATACGCTTGTCCGCGAAGTCGAGGGCGCGGACGATACGAAGGAAGTAGAAGACGGGATATTAAAGTTCGTCGAATACTTGAAGAACGGAAAGATTGAAATCAAAGCCCATCCGAGCCAAAACATACACGCGAAGGTTTATGTTATCCGTCATGGAGAGGGAGCTATGGACTTCGGCCGCGTTATTACCGGTTCGGATTTGGTTATATCGTAGCGGCGGATTTTTCCGGTTATCCTCGGGTCTAGTATTCCATCGAATAGATATCCATGAATCGAGATGTATTCCGCCGGACTGAAAGAAAAGGAATTCTTGCCGAGCAGTTTGTTTATCCGCGACGAAACCTCGTCCGCCTCTTGCTCTTCTCTTTCTACCATGGTCTTCGGTGGATTTTTCTTATAATAGGCGCTTATTTGTTTTTCCGCCTGGTCGTTCGTGATTTTGCCTTCGATATTATCGCGCGCGATTTCATAAAGGCGCTTCGACGGAACAAGTCCGTCGACCGCCTGCAAGCCGATGGCCACGCCCCAGTTGGCGGCCTTTTCGCGAACCGACGGGTCGCCGACCTTTTTATATTTCGAAAAATTGTTCATCAGACATCCTTTTACTATTTACAAGTATAGTCCATGCGAACGAAAAATGCCATATTTTTCTTGCTACTTTTCTTGCTACCTTTCTTGATACTTTTCGCTGGCATTTTCGGAATAGTATGCTATGATAGAATCCTCTGTTCTGAGTGATTTTTGGGATTAAAAAAACGGCAGAAATCCGGTGTTCTCAGGGCATAATTACATATACGCTACATAATTCCGTGTAGCAAAGGAAATTGAAACGGCGCAGACCCGCAGGAAACCGCGAAATCCTAAGGCTTGGAAGGCGAGGCTTTCTAATCTGTGGGTCGCAGGTTCGAATCCTGCCGGGCACGCCAGATTTCCGCCGAAAATCACTCCGCGCAATTTCAAAAAATCCCCTCGAATGAGCCCCGAAAATATGTAGCATTACGTGTAGCGTATATGTAGCTTTTTGGTTGGATTTTAAAGGATTTTTGCTAGATTCCAGTCGCGCTCTGTCTAGATTTAATCCGCCGCAAACCCGCAGAAAATAAAGCTTTTTAGAGTTTGTTGGATTTTCATCAACATCGTTTCCACCGGATTAGGAATCTCGTACTCTATCCAGCTGAGCTACGGGCGCACTGAAACAGAGGCAATTCTAGCCTTGAAAACTCAGAAAATCAATCATAGTTTTATCTCCCGCGAACCGCTCACCATGGACGCGCCACCAATAAAGCCTATGTCGGTGTCCGGGTATTATCAAGCGCTCAATTTTAGGAACCCGTAAATCTAATCGGCCTAAATTTTCAAGCAAGGAAAATGATTTTTCAATTCAGGGCGATTCACAAAAAGACGACCATACTTCTTCCCCCGTATGGTAATGGGAAATATATAGCTTGCGAATCCGGGGAATACTGGTAGAATTCCACTCGTTGCGACAATGCGGTCGTGGCGAAATTGGTAGACGCGCAGCCTTGAGGTGGCTGTGGGGCAACCCGTGAAAGTTCAAGTCTTTTCGACCGCACCATTCAGAACGGTTGGCAAATTTTGAGAACCCATCCAGCGGTTCGCGCTAGATATAACCTAGCTTCCCGTCTTTGAGCGAAAGGTTTAAAGGTAACAAGCATGAACGTATTACTTGATAAAATCTTTCCAAAGAGCAACCCGTTCGGCGACGACGCCTGGTGGGAAATCTACTTGGAAAAAATCAATTCCATAAAATCCGAATTGCAGGGCATATTCTGCAAAAAGAGGCTCGCAAGGGAAAAAGCGGCGAGCGAAGCCAGAAAACTGGCATGCCTTGAGGAATTGCGGGATATTATGGCGGCGGCGAGACTGCGCCGGAAATGGGAGGAGCGGGATCCCAAGCCGAGAGAACCAGAGATGTTCATGGTAAACGGGGTCTCCATTCCATATCATAGCGTTTGCTCGTATTGTTTCTGGGTTTTCCTGAAACGGCACGAGAAGAGCATTCGCGATATGGAGTCGAATCCGGAGCTCCTAGCGTTCGTCAAGGCGAACTGGGCGGACAAGGACAAATTCGACAGGTGGCTCTGTATGCGGGAATCGGGCTTATGGCTGGATTTTCCGGACGATCCGCTCGGCGCGAGATTCTGCGATTATCTCTCGCATATAAGAATGAGGGATCGCATCGCCAAAGAGCTCATGGGCAGATTTCTCGGCATGAAGTATTATCCCGCGTCGTTTATTGCGCCCCCTCCTCCGACCCGCTAGCCGCGACTATTGATACCGCAAGCTTTCTATCGGGTCGAGCCTGGTGGCTTTGAGGGCGGGGAACAGGCCGCTCGCTATGCCTACCACGACCGCCACCACGAATGATAACACTATCGTGCCAGTCGAGAACGGCACTTCGGTCTCGAAGATCATGCCCGCGCCCTGCGAGAGCCCTATTCCCAGAAGCATGCCCATCATGGAGCCTATGAACGAGATCAGCATGGCCTCCAATAAAAACTGTCCCATTATCGCAGAGTTGGGCGCGCCTATGGCTTTCCTTATGCCTATCTCGCGCGTGCGCTCGGTCACACTCACCAGCATCATGTTCATTATTCCGATGGAGCCCACGAACAACGATATGGACGCTATGGAGGCCAAGAGCAGCGACAGATAGACTCCCACGCTCCTGATGGTGTCGAGGAGCTCGGTCACGTCCATTATCCTGAAGTCGTTGTCGGCGTCGGGGCGCAGGCGGCGGCTTTCCCTAAGCGCGATTTCAATTAGATTTTTCGCCCTCTCGATATTGCTCTCGTGGTCGACCTGTATATAGACCGCCATCACTTGGTTCGCTATGCGCGCGCCGCGCAGCTTGCGCCGCAGGGTGTTGAGCGGGATTATAACTATCGCGTCCTGATCTTGCCCCATGGCGGTTCCCTTGGGACGGAGCACTCCGCGCACCGTGAAGGGAACGTTCCTGATACGTATGACTTCGCCTATCGGGTCCTCGCCCTCCTCGAACAGCTCGCGCGCGATGGTCGAGCCGATGAGCGCGGCCGTGCGCCCCGCGCGGCTATCGCTTTCGGTGAGCTCAGCGCCCTTATCCACCACGAAGTTGTTTATCGTCATTATCTCGGGAGTAGTACCCATTACCTGCGCCGAGTAGTTGGAGTTGCCCCGCACTATCATGAAGCTGAAGTTCACCGACGGAGCGACGGCGGATATGTGCTTTACCCGCTTTATAACGTCAGCGTCGTTCGTGCGTATCACACTCATACCTTGGCGCAGGCCGCCCTGCGCCGTCATTTCTGGCTGTAAAACGAGCATATTGCTGCCCACTCCAGCGAGCTGCTGGTTGATGAGTTTCTGCACTGTTTGCCCGGCGGCGACCATGATGACGACCGCGCACACTCCTATCACAATGCCGAGCATGGTGAGGAACGTGCGGAGCTTGTTCGCCTTCATCGAAATCCACGATTCTCGAATGATTGCCTCGGCCATGACTATAGAGTTTGTCATCATCTGCGGCCTCCCTTGAAGCCCTTGACGCTTCCGTCGTAGCGCTTCACGCCGTCCTGTATGTATATCAGCCGCTTGGCGTAGGCGGCTATGTCCGGCTCGTGCGTGACCAAGATTATGGTGTGCCCTTTTTTGTTTAGTTCGCTTATGATTTTCATCACTTCGACCGACGTTTTGCTATCGAGGTTGCCAGTCGGCTCGTCGGCCAAGATTATCTTCGGCTCGTTGACGAGTGCTCTCGCTATGGCGACCCTCTGCTGCATGCCGCCGGAAATCTGCGTCGGGAACCTGCGCTCGAAACCTTTCAGGCCGACGCCCTCCAACATCTTGGCCGAGCGCGCCCTCTGCTCTTTGAACGGCACTCCGGCGTAGACCATCGGCATGGATACGTTGTCGAGCACGGAACGGCGCATTAGCAGGTTGAAGCCTTGGAACACGAAGCCGATCATCGAGTTTCTTATGGCGGCGAGCTCGTCCTCGTCCATGCCGGAAACCACCTTGCCCGCTATGGAGTAGGTGCCCGAGGTCGGCTTGTCGAGGCAGCCGAGCAAGTTCATCAGCGTGGATTTGCCCGAACCGCTCGGGCCCATTATCGCCACGAACTCGCCCTCGGTTATCTCGAAATTGATGTCGTGCAAGACGGGATATTCCGCGCCGCCCTCCATCTTATAGCTTTTGAAGAGGCTCTTGACGCTTATGACTTTTCCTGCTTGCGCGTTTACCATGAAGCAGACTCCCTAGAAGCCGCCGCCGCGGTTCTGCGGCCTGTTGTTGCCGCCGCCGCCGACCTGCCTCGGTGCGCTCCTTCTGCCGCTGGAATTATGATCCACTATCACCTTGTCGCCGACGGAGAGCTCATCGGTAATAATCTCCGTGTAGGCTCCGTCGGAGAGTCCGCGGCGCACTCGGACAGGCTTTATTTTGCCGTCGGAGAGCGCGAAAACGAACGCCTCGCCTACTGCCGGGCGGCCTACCTGCTCGGCCATGTGCTCGCGGAGGCTATCGTCCGGCCTGAACTGGAGCGCGCGCACGGGGAGCGCGGGCGCGTCCTTGGCCTCCTTAGTCTCTATCTCCACGAACGCAGTCATGCCGGGCAGCAGTTTGCCGTCCGGGTTGTCTATCGCGATTATCACGTTATAGACCACGACGTTCTGCTCGGTCGTGGGGTTGAGGCGTATCTGCTCGACCTTGCCGCTCCACGTCTGCAGGGGGAAGGCATCGACTGTGAAATTCACCTTTTGCCCCGCCTTGATGACGCCTATGTCCGCCTCGGACACCGAGGTTCCTATCTGCATCTTGCTCAAATCTTCGGCGATGCGGAACAATGTCGGCGCGGTGAAGCTCGAGGCTATGGTCTGCCCCTTCTCCACGTCGCGCGAGATTACCACGCCCGACACGGGCGAGCGTATGTCCGCATATCCAAGGTTGATTTCCGAGCGGTTCAAGGCCGACTTCGCCGACACTAGGTTCGCGTCCGAGTTGGCGTAATCCACTTCGGCTTGGTCTAATTCGAGCCTCGCCACATAGCCCGCGTTATAGAGCTCCTGCGCGCGCTGCTTGTTGAGCCTCGCCAACCTATAGGCGGCCTCGGCCTGCGCCACGCGCGCCTTGTTCGCGCCGAGCTCCTGGAGTATGGCGGACTTGTCTATCTCGGCCAGCATTTGGCCTTTCGAAACACGGTCGTTGAAATCAACGTATATCTTGTCGATTATGCCGGAAACCTGCGCGCCGACCTGCACGACGTTCACGGGGTTCACGTTGCCGTTGGCCGAAACCGCGCTCTTTATCGAACGGGACTCGACCTCGGCGAAGGTAAAGTCGGCGGCTTGGAGTGAGCGGGCGCCGCGGCCTTCCCTAAAGAAAAACCACCACCCCGCAATGCCCGCGACAATGGCGAGAGCTACGTATCTTTTTCTAATCTTCATATCGCTCCTCCTTTCGCCATTCTGCCGATTTAGTTTATACCTTCAATGTTCTCCTTGAAAAGCTCGCCCGTCGCGCGGAGCAGCGCGAGCTGATACGTATAGAGCCCGTAGCGAGCGGAGATAAGCTGTTGGTTCGCGAGCATGAGCCTCGCCTGCGCGTCTAGGAGCCTTATTATGTCACCCTTGCCGGCCTGGTAGGAGCCGCGCGCCACGGCCTCGTTCTCCGTAGCGGCCTCGACCATCGTCCTCGCCGCCTGCAACGTCTTGAGGCCGGTCGTATAGTCGTTATAAGCGTTCACCACGTCGAGCTCGACGCCCTGGAGCGCGAGCCTATAGTTCTCCTTGGCGGCGGCGGCCTGATACTTCGCGGCCTCGACGCCGTAGGTCGTTTCGAAGCCCGAGAATATGTTCCACGTTAGGTTCACGCCTATACGGCGCTCGGATTCCATCGGGTAATCGTGGAACGAGTCCGCGCTGTTGGAGAGCTGCCAGTTGTTGGCGGCGGAGGCGGCGATGGTCGGGAAATATCCGGCGCGCGCCCTGTCTATGTCCGCTTCGGCGGCCTTGAAATCTGCGAGTGAGGCGCGCAAATCCATGCGCTTTTGCATGGCGGTTTCTATGAGCTCGTCCATGCTCTTGGTAAGCGCGAGGTCGCGCTCCGCGCTCTCGTAGCTCTCGAGGCTAAGGTTCAGGTTCGCGGGCAGACCCAGGAGGCGCGAGAGCCCCGCCTGCGCGGTCAAGAGCTGCTGCTCGGCCTGCGCCGTATGGAGCCTGGCCTGCTGGTTGGCGGTTTCGGCCTGCAGCATGTCGGCTTTCGAGGCCATACCCAACTCGAACTTCTTCGCGGCCAGGTCGACCGACTTGGCGGTAGCGACCTCGTTGGCCTTGACCGCTTCAAGGTTTTCGGAGAGCGCCAGCACGTTCCAATAACCGGAAAGCGCCTGATAAGCTATATTCTGCAACGCCATGTTATAGCTGAACTCCGCGCCCATCATGGCTTGGAACGTGCGCTCGACGCCCGCCTCGCGCCCGCCGAAATCCCAGAGCAGCCAGCCGACGCTGACGCCCGCGGTGGTGACCGTCGCTCTCCTGTCGGGCATAAGGCTCATGTTGATACCCCCGTTCAAATCAATCTTGGGGTAATAGGCCGCGAGCGAGCGGTCATGCGACGAGGCTGCGGCCTCGGCGCGGAGCCACGCGCCGCGCGTCGAGGGGTTGTTGCACATGGCGAGCTCCAGCACATCGAAAAGCCCCAACTTGTCCTTCGCCGCGTCCTTTTGTATGCGGCAGTTCGACGCAACTTCCGCGCGAGCACCAAAGGCGGCGGGAAGCGGCGCCGTCAGCGCCAAGAGCACGGCTATCGAAAGTTTCCTCATATCCTTGATTATATCAGGTTTGGCCAACCCGGTCAACATCAAATAAGCGGAGAAAATGCACACAAGACGTTATTGACGCTAGGTCGTTTTTGTGGTATAATCCTTGGTAAGGAGAGATGGCTTGCAAAGCAATTTCGCGAGATTTTTAACGGCATTGATCGCGTTCGTCGCGGCGCCCGTCGCGTCGATGGCGCAGCTGGGCACGCATTGGGATTCCTTCAATCAGGACTATCAGCGGACAATGCCGAGCAAGGCTCCTAAGCGCGGATCCATGCCCTACGGACAGCAGCAGTCGGGGCAAGGGAAGCAAAAGGCTCCCGCGGCGCAGACCAAGCCCGCGCCCTTTTCCACTTTTAGCATAGAGCACAAGCCCAACTCGTGGGCGATAGACGTGCGCTATAAAATGTCCGAAGGGCAATTCATGTTCCAGACCGACGTGGGCTCCATACTCAACTGGGACGAGGCCTATTCCGGCGAATTCGAGATAAGGGTCTCGCGCGACTTCATGGTGAAGAAATACCAGTTGGTGGCAGACGCGTCGTTCTCGGCGGGCTCGCTCTCGACCGATCGCACCTCCGACGACGACATATTCAACGAGCTGCACATAATCTCGCTCGGCAAGGGCTCAGCCTCACTCTCTTCGTGGAGCGCGGGCATAGGCATCAGGAACTTCTTCAAGCTCGGGGGCTTCGACATTACGCCCAGCGTAGGCTGGAAGCAGAAATCCCAGAACTTCGAGATGTCCGACCACGTGGCGCCTGCGCCGTTCTTCTACGACGTGTTATGCTATCCCGACGCCAACGGCATATGCGCGGACATAAATCTGCTCAGCGACGTCGGTCCGCACGTGCAGGACTACCTATACATAGTGGACCCGAACGGCTCCACCCGCGCGGTCAAGGATCCCGAGAGGTTCGACGTGCTGACAATCCCCGGCATCGGCAGGAACGGCGTCGTGAACCTCGCGTGGCGCATGCTGATACCCGCCGAGGACTTCTGCTGGGTCACCGCGGAACTGGGCCTGACCGCGTGTCTCAAGCAGTACGACGTATACGGCTACAACCTGGTGGGAGAGACATTCGGCGGAGTTTCCAGCCTTAACGACCAGCGCGGCCTTACCACGCACAAATACTACGTCACTTGGTCCGGGCCTTATCTCGGCGCGACCGCGGAGCGCGCCATATCCCTGCAGGAGAGCATAAAGTTCTACGGCGAGATTTTCAAGCCGTTCTTCAAGGCCGAGGGCGACTGGCCACTTCGCACCGACTGGATGCACGACCCCTCGTTCATAGACGACGGCGGCAGCGCTCTAGGCTTCTCCGCCGAGATCGAGTACAAGTACAGGTTCAATACCAAGGCGGCCTTCACGCTCGGCCTGGGGCGCGAGTGGATACAGGTTCGAAACGCCGACACCACCCTATTCTTCTCCGACGGCTACGGCAATCCTGCTGGCTCCGGACACTACTCCGGCTCGATAGACCATGCGCGGTGGAAGAACACCACTCTCATGCTCGGCCTGGCGTTCGCGCTGTAGAAAGGCCTTCCGTCGCAAATTTCCCCGCTGTTCCTTGACTCTCTTCACGGATTCCTATAAAATTTCAGCCATCACGAAAGAGCGCGGGAACAAAAGAAGATAGCTTGCGTCCGCCGAAAACCTCCGCTATAATGACCTCCGACAAGGAGGTGAAATGCACTTCAAGGACGCGCCCGCGTACAAGCTGCTGGCGAAGCACAAGGAATTCCTCGGGGATACAAAAATCCTCGACCTATTCAAGGACAATCCGGGTAGGTTCGACGAGTTCTCGCGCGAGGACTGCGGCGTGCTCTTCGACTTCTCGAAGAACCTCATCGACAGGAAGACCCTCGGCTTCCTTATAAAGATGGCCGAGCAATGCGGCCTTAGCGCCCAAATACGCGACCTGTTCGACGGCGTGAAGCTGAACTTCACCGAGAACCGCGCCGCGCTCCACATGGCCCTGCGCGCACTATGGAGCGACACGATAATGCTCTCGGGCCGCAACATAAAATCCGAAATCCAGGACGCGGCGGACAGGTGCGCCTCGTTCGCTGATAAGGTCAGGAGTGGTGATTTCCGCGGCGCCACGGGCACGCGTATTCTCGACGTCGTAAACATAGGCATAGGCGGCAGCTTTTTGGGCCCAAAGATGGCCGTACGCGCCCTCTCGCACCTCAAGACGCCGCTCGTGAACTTCCACTTCGTCTCCAACATGGATGCGGCCGAGATAGGAGAAACCCTCAAGAAATGCTCGCCAGAGAGCACGCTCTTCATAGTGTCGTCGAAGACCTTCACTACAGCCGAGACCATGGCGAACGCCCGCGACGCCCGCGCGTGGGTAGTCGCGAAGCTCGGCGCCGAGGCCGTAAAGCACCACTTTGCCGCGGTCAGCTCGAACGCCCAGCTCGCGAAGGAATTCGGCGTTGACTCCAAGCTCATATTCTCCTTCGGCGACTACGTAGGCGGGCGATACTCCATGTGGGGACCAATAGGACTCCCCATAGAAATCGCCATAGGCAGCGAAAACTTCGGCGCCTTCCTCGCGGGCGGGCGCGCCATAGACGAGCACTTCAAGAACAAGCCCCTTTCCGAGAACATACCGGTTTTGATGGCGCTCGTATCCGTCTGGAACAACAATTTCCTGGGCACAGAGGCCGAAGTCGTGCTGCCATACTCTTCGCATCTCGAGCACCTGCCGTCGTATTTGCAACAGCTCGTCATGGAGAGCAACGGCAAATCCGCGCGGCGCGACGGCTCGCCGGTTCCGTACGAAACCTCGCCCGTGATATTCGGCGAGGCGGGTACGAACGGCCAGCATTCGTTCTACCAGTTGTTGCATCAGGGCACGCGCAGGATACTCTCGGACTTTATTATAGTGGCGAGGCCGCCCGGGGACGCGGGCGAACACGGCCTGGAGCTCGCGGCCAATGGTATAGCGCAGGGTGAGGCGCTGATGCGCGGCACGGGCGCGAACGTCGCGGGGCGCGAGAAGCTCTCGCCCTTCAAGGCCACGCCGGGCAATCGGCCGTCCAATACCTTCCTCATCGAGCGCATAACGCCAGCTACCCTAGGCGCGATTATCGCCATGTTCGAGCACAAGACCTTCGTGGAGGCCATGCTTTGGGAGATAAACCCGTTCGACCAGTTCGGCGTGGAGCTGGGGAAAAAGCTGGCGCTCGATGTGATGGACTCGCTGAAGGGTAAGAACGAGGGACACGATTCCTCGACGGCCGCGCTTATAGAACGCGTGCGGAAGGTGAGACAAAGTCCTTAGTTAACGAAACGCGGAAATGCTATATTTGCGTTGGAGGAAGAGGAGGGCATCGTAGATGAACGGGTCGGTCGTTATGGAGCTCTCGACATCGACCTTCCTAATCAGCGAGCCGTCGTCCGGAGAGCGCACTTCCACATATCCGTCGTCGCGCGCGAGCAATAATTCTCCGCCCGCCATGAGGGGCGAAAAATATATACGCTTGCCTTCAAGCCCTACGCAATAGAACGTTGCACCCGTGGCCGCCGAGAGAGCGCAGAACTCCCTTCCCGACACGTCGAACAGGACTCCGTCAAAATACAGCGGAGCCGCCGCGCCACCCGCGGGCCTTTTCCACAGCTCTTTTCCGGTCGAGATGTCGAACGCGCGCATGGGGCCGTAAAAGCTCTTGGCGACGACCGCCTTGCCCGCGGCGACCGGCCGGGCAACCACGTCCGCGAACGAATCGAAAGAACGCGTACCGGAGACCGAGGCCAGCCACAATACCTTGCCCGTCTTCGCGTCTATGGCGTGCAACTCGCCGTTGGAGAACGCCGCGAACACCTTGCCACCTTCGCACAGGGGCCTTGCCGCGTTCACGAATTGGAACGGCTCGGAAAGCGCGCGGTGCGTGAAGGCGGGCTCGAGTGTGGTCGCGTCTATGGCGTAGAGCTCGTTCTCGTCACCCGCGAAGAACACTCTGCCCGCGCAGAACGCGGCGCCGGATTTCAGGCGCACGGGCAGCTTCGCGTCTTTGAGCCTCTCTCCGCTCGCGGCGGAAAACTTGGCAATATGACCGCCGGAATCGACCGCGAACACCGCGCCGTCTCCATAAGCAATATCGCCGAACCATATCGAATCCCCGTCGCCGACCCGCTTGGAACGCCACAGGCGGAGGCCGGTATCCACGTCGAAGCCAGACGCAACTAGCACCCCGTCAAGAGAGAATATTTTTCCGTTTGCCGCTATCGCCGGCCATTGGAACGCGCGGCTATCGGGGCTGCTCCCTATGTCGGCTCTATATACGCGCTCGAACTTTATAGGAGAGCCGGACGCCTTCACTTTCAAGGGCTTGCCGACAAGGACGGGCGCCGCGGGGGCGGCGAATACGGGCGAACGCTCGCCTGCCGGAATATTCTTGCTATCGCATGCGGATAGGGCAAACGCTAGCGCGACAGCTGCCAAAACGAGCGGCGTACGCATTAAATCGTCTTCCTGGTCTTGAGGTACTCGCCCATGCCGACGGCCTGCTCGCGCACGTCGGTCGGCGCGTTCCTGTCGTCGGTTATGCCCTCCAGTATCTTGATCGCCGCGTCGTCGTTGCCCTCACGCGCGTTGATTAGCGCGAGCGTAAGCCTCGCTATATGGTAGAGCGGATCTCCGCGGCCTATCGAACCCAGGAGCTTCTTCTTCTCTTTCGCGTCGTCGAAGCTGGGCTCGAGCGCGAGCTTGATTATGGCCGCGCTCCTGAACGAAGCGTCGCGCGCGTTCTTAATCGCTTGCCTTAGAGTCGCGACCGCGGCCTCAGTCTCGTTCTTTTCCAACTGCGCCATGTACACCGCCTGGTAGGCCACATCTCTGTATATCGAGCGCGCAGTCGAGGCGAACGCGAGCGCCCGCGCCGTCCTTTCGAGCGGCTCGGGAATGTTCGCTATCTCGTTATAGACCGCGGCCTCCTCCTCGGCTATGCGGCGGCTCCGATCCTCTTGCGCCTGAAAGGCCATGACCGCTATCACGGGGAGCGCGATCAGCGCGATTATCAAATACTTATGCTTGTGCCATATCTTCTCGAGCCGCTCCCTCGAGGCTTCGGCTTTCACCTCGCGGATAAAGGCGTTCTCCTGACCCTCGCGGTACTGTTCCATAAGGGATTTCTTATCCTTGTCTGCCATATTGCTCTCCTTTTAGTCGGTTATATTGAGCGCTTTTTTCTGGGCGGCCATCACTTCGGCCGCACCCATGCGGGCCAAGCCCAGAAGCTCCATGAACTCCTCTTGGGTCATGGGCGTCTTCTCGCTCGTGGCCTGTATCTCGACCAGACGCTTTTGGTCGTCTAGCACGAAGTTGGCATCGACCTCGGCCTTGCTGTCCTCGTTGAAATCGAGGTCGAGCATGGGCTCGCCGCCCACGATGCCCACGGACACGGCCGCGACCATACCCTTCAGGGGCAGAGTGTTCCACTTCTCCAAGAACTTCATCTTGGATAGCGCGAGGTGGAGCGCGACATAGGCGCCCGTTATCGCCGCGGTGCGCGTGCCGCCGTCGGCCTGCAGCACGTCGCAGTCGATTACTATCTGCCTCTCGCCGAACCTTTGCATGTCGAAGACCGTTCTTAGCGAGCGCCCTATCAAGCGCGATATTTCCTGCGAGCGCGCCGCCGGTCTGCCCTGCTTTATCTCGCGCTCGGTGCGATCCGAGGTCGAGCGCGGCAGCAGGCTATACTCCGCGGTCAGCCAGCCGAAGCCCGACTTGTATAGGAATTTGGGAACCTTGTTCTCAATCGTCGCGGTGCAGAGGACTTTGGTGTCGCCGAAGGATGCCAGGCACGAGCCTTCCGCCCATTTATTAACTCCCGTAAGCAGCTCGATTTTGCGCATCGCGTCGTTGCGCCGGGACTTGAATCTCCCCATAATCTTTTTATCCTTGAAATGGCCTGTCATTGCGTCTATAGTTATAGGGCAATGGCGAGGAAAAGGCAAGCATGAAATTAGAGCAGGCATTGGACGAGTTGGAATCCGCGGTCGAGGACGCGTCCGTCGCGGCCTCGGAGCTCAAAGGGCGCTCCAAGCTCCTCGAGGGCGAGCTCGGAAAGTCCATGGCGAAGTCGAAGCGCGCGCAGGACGCCCTTAAAAACCTGCGCGTGGAGCTCAAAAACGCCCTGCTCACCGGAGGGCAATTTGGCTGACGTCAGGTTTAGCATAAACGGCAAGCCCTACTCGGTCGAGTGCGGGGCCGGGCAGGAGGAGCGCGTGCGCGCCATCGCCGCCCTTATCGACATGAAGGCGCAGGAGCTCGCCTCTCAATTCGGCGAGGTCGATTCCGAAACGCTTCTTCTGATGGTTTCGATATTGGCCTTCACCGACCTCGAGAAAGCGCGGAGCGCGGCGCTTCACGCGAACGAGGCGTCAGAGGAGGCCATGACCGGCGCCATACTCGGCGTCGCCCAAAAGATACGCAAACTAGCGGAGGAGTTCAAAGATGAAGGATAGGGAATACGGGGTCTTGGATGGCCTGGTGGGTTCCATAATAGGCCTATTCTGGCTGGCGCTTGTCGTGGCCGGCGTGTGGTACGCGTGGCCTTGGATCAAGGCCGAGTATGTCGAACTGAAAACCGCGCGCCGCGCTCCGATTTCCATGGATTCCAGCGAGGCGGCACTCGGCGCTCTTTCCGAGCGGGTCGCAAACCTCAAGGAAGCTCTCGAGGCGCAGGCCGCGCGCCTTCACATCCTCGAAGAGAAAGAACGCGCGAAGAGCGGCGAGGGATTCGCCTACACTGCCTCGCTCCTCATGCTCGAGCGCAAGGTTTCGAGCGGCGCGCCGTTCGTGGCCGAGCTCTCTATCGCCATGAAGGCCGCCGCGACCGACACCGAGCGCGCCAAGCTCGCTTCTCTCGAGCCCTTCGCCCCCGTCGGCATCGCGAACGCCCGCGCGCTCTACCTGGAGTTGGATAACGCCGCGAGCTCTATAATCTTCAAAGCCGAGAACGGCGAGGCGGGCGGCGGGTTCATCGGCAAGGCGCTACTCTCCGTCCGCTCTATTGTGAAAGTTCGGAAGCTCTCCGAGGCAGAACCCGGCTCGCCGCAGGCCGCAACGAACGAGACCCTCGCCGCGCTCGACCGGGGCTACATCACGGCCGCCATGCGGGCCTTCGAGCCTATCTCCGCAAGCGCCGCCGGATTCTGGGAGAGGCTCTCCAACTCCGCCAAAGTGCGCGAAATCGTCGAGGACGCAATCTCTGGGAGTCAAAAATAATGTGGCACGCAATGAAGACTTTCCTATTATTGGCGCTGGTCGCGGGGATTGCCGCCTCCGCCAGCGGCAACCTCGGTGACGTGCGCGTGGTGTGGTTCGGGTATCTGTTCGAAACCTCGGTTCCCGTGGCCGCCCTGCTCTTTTGGGCAGCCATGCAACTACTGATTCTGCTCGCGCGCGCCCTGCTCTACCCATTCGGAAGAAGGAGAGAAAGCGATGATTAAATTCCTTCTAGCCGTAGCATTTCCATGTTCTCTAGCCCTGTCGGCCTTCGCTGCGGACGATAGCCCCCGGAAGAGACCCTCGCCTTGATCGGCGACCTTCTGTTTAGTCCCGACCACCAATCTCTGCGACGTGATTTGACGAGGGTAAGGCAGGCTCAGCTATGTGGACGGGCAAAGCAAAAGATTCCCATTCTGTCCTCTTTTTATTCTTGATATAGTTGCTATTTTGTTCTATATAACTTCGCATGAGTGAAAAAAGTTCGGTATGCTGGAGATTCTAAAGGAGTTCGCATCCCCCTTAAACCCCTGTTTTCCCTACATCGCCGGGCTTTATCACGGGGAGAAAAAAAATGAAAAGGAAAAACAGGCTCAAAAAATTTTGATATGGCTGCGCGCGCTCGTAATATCCGCCGTAGGACCACTGCCGATCCTCGCCGTCTTGGCGAACTGCGGAAAAATACCGAAGACCCGACGGATAGAGGTTTTGCCTGATTTACGAGCCCATTTACACAAGCGTAGGAGCTCCACCCGACGCCGAGCGCGAAATCCTCCTCAATAATGCGGTCTTCGAGTGCCTGTACGAGGGGAGGTGTTAGGGGCGCCCCACCCCCTCGACGACTCGTCCGATTCGCTACCGACCGACCTCCGTCCGATTCGCCCCTTCGCGGCAGCCATGAGAACCTTCCAGGCGCCCAGCTGATCTTTCGGGGCCAAAGAGGGGGTAAACAAGGCTCCAGAGGGGGTAAAATCGGGGGTGGGCGCTAAAAAATAGCGTGTTGTTTTTACGGCGAAATTTGGCAAAATGTTTAGATCTAAACATTTTCGATTGCAATATTTTTCCTCCGCATATATAATGCGCGCGGAGGATAAAAAGTGCCGCAACCGAAGCCGAAAATAGTTTCCATCACGAACCAGAAGGGCGGGGTGGGAAAGACCACCACGACCATAAATCTGGCCGCCGCGCTAGCCGCGACGAACAAGAGCGTGTTGGTCATGGACCTCGACCCGCAAGGCAACGCGAGTACGGGGCTGGGCGTGGGCAGGGAAGAACGTGCGCTAGACGCCTACGCGTTCCTGTTCGGGCGCGCGGACGCCGCCGAGTGTATTCGCCCGACGCGCCTCGCCGGGCTCGATATATTGCCCGCGTCGATAGACCTCTCCGCCGCCGAAATAGAACTCGGCGCAATGGAGGATAAGATGGGGCACCTGCGCGGACTCCTAAGGGGTCGGGAAATTTCGGGGGTCGTTCCGAAATCGGATCCTTTCACGAAGTACGACTACATACTTCTCGACTGTCCGCCGGCGTTGGGATTTTTGACACTCAATTCGCTGGCCGCGAGCCACTCCATCGTGATCCCCCTGCAGGCGGAATTTTTCTCGCTCGAGGGCGTGAGCCATCTGATGAACACCATACAAATGGTACGTGCAAAGGCCAACCCCGAGCTCGCCATCGAAGGCGTTGTGCTCACCATGTTCGACCGGCGCAACCAACTCTCGCACCTAGTCGAAAAGGACGTGCGCGAATACTTCGGCGACAAAGTTTTCGAGACCATAATCCCGCGTAACGTGCGCATCTCGGAAGCGCCGAGTCATGGCAAACCCATCATTCTCTACGATCACAGCTCCAGCGGCGCAGCGGCGTATATCAATCTGGCCGCGGAATTCATATTAAGGCAGGAGGCATGATGTTTGCAACTAAACACTATGTCGGCACTCGCGCACCCGGGAAAATTATTTCGGGTCTGGGCGAGGGCGGGCGTGGCTCGATTTATAGCAGGCGCGATCGGGGGCAAAAATCGCAATACGAGTGTTTATTATTTTGGGTTGTTGATAGTTTTTTCGTGTGTGCAAAAATGTTTAGATCTAAACATTTTGCCAAATTTCAATGTAAAAACAAGGGGATAAAAATTGGTCAAATTTAAGAATTTGGAGGAAATCGAGGGGTATTTGGGTGCGGCTGTCTCTATTGACGAGCTGTCAGACGGGTTCTCGAAAGAGGCTTATAACGTATGGGCCTTAAACAATGAATTGACCGAGGTTTTTGTCGGCTCCGGCGAGGGTTCTTTCATGACCCCGGGAGAGGCTAGGCGGCATGTCAAAGATATAACCAAAAGATACCGTCGCGGCGCATTCAGACTGCCGAGGAAATATGTCCGGCAAATAGTCGAAAAAGTGGCTGGAATATACATCAGATAACGCGGGTGATGTTCACGATCAAACGGATAAAGAGGAACGGAAATTTAACAATCGAGGGGAAGAAAGGAAAAGAAAAATGTCGGCTAAGGAATCAAGATTGGGGGTGGGACTGAAGGGCCTCTCGGCGTTCTTCGACGAAGAGGGCGAAGGCGTCGGAGCGACGAGAGCAGGGAAGAGCGGAAACGCGGGCTTCGCCGTGGACGACCTCGTAAAATCCGGGGACATAGTAATCCTCTCGCGCGACAAAATCCGGCCAGCCGCAAACCAGCCGCGGAAAAACTTCGACGCCGAATCCATCCGCGAACTGGCCGCCTCGATCCGGCGCGACGGCATACTCCAGCCGCTCCTAGTGCGCCAAATCGGCGCGACCGAGTTCGAGATAATCGCGGGCGAGCGCCGCTGGCGCGCTGCTGAGCTGGCCGAGCTCGAGAAAGTGCCCGTCATAATAAAAGACATAAGCGACGAGGAAGTGTTCCGGCTCGCGCTTGTCGAAAACCTCCAGCGCGAAAACCTCTCGCCGATAGAAGAAGCGCGGGGCTATCGCCGCCTGATAGATGACTACGGCTACACGCAGCACGACGTGGCCGAGGTCCTCAACAAAAGTCGGCCGTACGTCGGCAATATACTCCGGCTCCTCACGCTATCGGAGAAACTGCAAGCGATGGTCGACAGCGGCCAGATTTCTTATTCCGTCGCGCTGGCCATGGCGCAGGGGAAGGGCAAGAAGGGGGAGGGCGCGGCCGATAGGGATCCGTCGATCGCGATGCTCGAGGAAACACTCGAGAAAATCCTCGCGTTTCCCGTGGAGATCAAGCACAAGAAAGGCAAGGGGCAGCTGATGATTCGCTTCAAGGATCTCTCCGAGCTCGACACGCTTATGAAGAAACTCTCGGCGTAAGAGCATACTCATCGAGTCCCCACTCGCCTGTCGTCCAGAGCCTCCTTTATGCCTTTGCGCCCCCTTCACAAACGCGCATTTCTATGCTATAATACCCCGTTATGGTAGGAAAAAAATCAAGGACTAAACCCAGGGCGCAGCCAGCGCTCGTCAGCATGGCCTCGGTCAGTAAGACCATCAAGTCCCCCCCGTTCGACATAACGCTGCACCTGATAGTCTTCCTCATAGTGCTGGCCTACGTGGGCCTCTCGATGGAGTTGAAGGTCAGAATCTACTGGATAGAACTCTTGGCCGGCGGCTTCAACCTTATTGGAATGGTGCTTACCCGCCGCCAGAATCCCTCCGGCCTCCTCTACAACATCGCGACCTGCTCGCTGTTCTTCATACACTTCCTAAGCATAAGGATTTACGGCCAGGCCGCGTTGCAGATTTATTTCATCACCATGAACTCGATAACCTGGCGGCGTTGGACGGGAAGGTCGAAGGGCGTGGACGTGCGCTATCCGACGTTCCTGCCGTGGGGCGCGAGGTTCGCCATAGCAGGCGGTGCGAGCGCGCTTCTGGGCGGCATGCTTCTGTTCGGCCTTAGGAAGCTCTACACGCTCGACTACACGAACGTGGCGCTCAACCTCTTGAACCAACTACTGCTTATGAACAAAAAGGTGGAGTTCTGGGCCATATCGCTCGCCACGAACTTCTTCGCCATACTCCTGTTCTGGACGACCAAATCCTACGTCGCGATGAGTCTTTGCATAGTGAGCTTCACCAACTCCACGCTCGCGCTGCCCGTGTGGTACACCAGGGCTAAGAGGGCCGAGAAACTGATGCGGCGAAAAGCCTTAATCGAGCAAGGGATTCGCGCAGATTCCCGTCTGAGCAGGCATAAGAAAGCCGCACGCAGCAAGGCGCGCCGAAATCCGCGCAAGGTATGACCGCGAGGTTTTGCTCCTGGAGCAACCTGTCCGCGAACTCCTCCCCACTCATTCCCAAACCCGACACGTCGAGCATGACGTAGAACGCGCCCTTGGGTTTATTAAACTTCAGCCCCTTTATGGCCGAGAGCCCCTCGCAGAGCATATCCCGCCGCTTCTCGAGGGTGCGGCGCATGTTCCCGACATATTCATCCGCCTCGCCGGAGAGCGCGGCCAGAGCGCCGTACTGCGCGAACGAGGTCGGCGAGTGAGTGATGTGCATCTGCAGGGCCGCGGCCTTTTTCGCTATCGCGTCCGGGGCGTGCATATAGCCAAGCCGCCAGCCGGTCATGGCGTAGGTCTTGGAGAATCCGTCCGCAATTATGAGCTTGTCCTTGTCCGCCTGCGGCAGTGTAGCAATGCTTATGTGTTTGGCGCCGCCATAGACCAGCTCGCCGTAGATTTCGTCCGAGAGCAGATAAATCCCGCGCTTGGCTGCGAGCTCGGCGATGTGCGTCAGCGTCTTTTCGTCGTAAACTTCGCCCGAGGGATTGTTGGGCGAGTTTATCATTATCATTTTCGTTTTGGCCGTGATGGCCTTCTCGAGATTTTCGAGCGGAGCGGAAACCAACTTCGCGCCCGCGGCGGCCACAAGGCCGTTGTACCCGTTCCAGTATGGCGCAGGAACCAAGACTTCGTCGCCCTCTTCGCACACGCTTGCGACCGCAGCGAAGATACAGAACCTCGCGCCTGGGGAAATCAGTATGTTGGAAACATCTAATTTTACACTTTTTTTTGCGAAATTCCGCACAATAGCTTCCTTGAGCTCGGGTATGCCGCTAGCGAGCACGTAGTGCGTCCTGCTCGCCTCAAGCGCTTTTTTTGCGGCATCGACCACTGGGGGAGGCGTATCGAAATCCGGCTCGCCCGCCAGCATTTTCACGACCTTGCGCCCGGCTTTTTCTGCAAGTGCGACCTTGCCAATCATTACGTCCAGCGACGAACGGGGCAGTATCAGCATTGCTTTTTCCCGAATCGCTCTTCGTTGATTTTCATTTTGTTGAGCACCGCCTCCTCGAGATCGACGCTGCACTTGTCGCAGAGCGCGGCCAGAAAGATGAACACGTCCGCCAGCTCGTTGGGGAGCGAGCTCTTGTCGGACATGGGCTTCCTGCCATATACGCTCTCCTTCATGAGTGCGCTCGCGGCCTCGCCCGCCTCCGCGCAGAGGCAGAGGGATAGGAACTCGGCGGTGTTCTCGGAAAAACTCCTGCCGCCAAGGGACTGCCCCTTGCGCTTTTCGACCACGAAGCCGACCAATTCTTTAACGTCCATTAGAACCTCTTTTCCTGATGTCCCCACAATCTTATCAAAGAACGCTACGGCTTTCAAGAAGAAGTTCAGATTTACGATCGCGCGGATTCCTGCTTCAGGGTCAGCAGGTTGTAAATCCTCATGTAATTGATCCTGGCGTATCGGTTCCGCTTGCCGGTGGCCTCATAATAGAGCTCGAGCAATCCGTCGCTGTTGCTGGTCGCGAGTGCGTTCTTCACGTCGTAGTAATAGCTTTCCAGCTTGCCGCCGCGCGGTATCCAAGAGCGGCCCTTCTTTTTCGCGGGCGGTTTTGGAGCAGGTGGACTCAGTATAGGCGGCGGGAAATTTTCCTGTGCTTCCCCCAACGCCTTTTCCTGCTTCTCCGTCTCGAATTCGACCATGATTTCCAGGGCTATGTAGTAATCGTCGCGGATTTTCCCGTTCGGATAGAATTCAAGCTTGTGCGAGGCGAGGAATGCCACTGCCTCCAAGTACCTTTCTTCGGTTATATGCGGCCCGAAATCCTCCAGCGTCTTTTCCTGCTCCGCCGTCTCGAATTCGGCCACGGCGCTCATGGCCTTGCGCCAGTCGCAGTTGTTCTCGCTGTCGCGGGTTTCCCCGTTATAATAGAATTCCAACTCGTGCGCGGCGAGGAACTCCACGGCTCTGGAGTATTCTTCTTCCGTTATAGGATGATGGTTCATGACCGCCCTCGTTTATTTCCAGCCATATTATAGTGTAATTATTATTTTTGTCAACTATATTTTGGGAGGCGGAGTGGGGTGGTTGGGGCGCAGGGATTCGAACCCCGATAAAGAGAACCAAAATCTCTTGTCCTACCATTAGACGACGCCCCAGGCCTAAGTATTTTACAGGCTTGTCGGGGAAATGTAAACAACTATCAAACCCGCCTTTGCCGTCATTTTATCGGCGGTTCTGTAAACATGTAGACAACCGATTCGCCTTGTTGATAATTCGACTAGGCTTCATCCTTTTTAGTCATACTGCGACTGATCCTAGGTATCTAGTGAGGAAACTGCTACATAGCAGGCTTCGCGTTCATGACTTTTCATAACCGCTTTCTACCACTCAACAACATAAGAATCTTATCCAAGGTTATCTTTATTTTCTTGAAACTTCTCGGCAGTCGCCCTATAATCCGGCGCCATGGGTGATTAGCTCAGCTGGCTAGAGCACTACCTTGACATGGTAGGGGTCGGCGGTTCAAGTCCGTCATCACCCACCATTCAATCCGAGGGGGAACGAAAGGATATATGATGAAATATCACCTTGTGACAGGAACAAACCTCAGGAAAATGCGCGATTTAATCGCGGATGTCTTGGAAAAGGATCCAAAGAAGGTCGCGGTCAGGTCGAACCTAATATATGATTTGGACGCGGATTCTCTAGATATATACGAGCTAGCCTATCGCTTTGAGGAAGAATTCAAAATAGCAGTACCCGATGAAGAAATAATAAATCATTTAGTCGCCACCAATTACAGCGTAAAAGGCGCTATGCAGTTGGCCTGTAAATATATAAAACAGGGCGAGATGAAAAAGTTCAAGGAAGCGGAACATGTGAGGAACTATTTGATGGAAAGGGGTACGGCCGCCGCGTGATATGACTATTTGGGGTATCGTCTAAAGGTAGGACAGCAGATTCTGGATCTGCTTATCGTGGTTCGAATCCATGTACCCCAGCCAAAATCTTTATTTAATCTTGATCATTAGGGTACGGCGGTTCTCGGAGAGTTCGTGTTCGAGCTTTGCAACCTCGCGTCGGAAGTTTTTTATATGCACCGCGTGCCAACAGTTTTTGGCAGTGGCCTCGTCGGCGGGCACTCGCAGGTTCGGGCAGTTCAGTTCCCTGCACGCCGACATGCCGGTCAGGTTTTTGCCTAGGCAGTCGTATGGATAGACGCTTCCGTTCGGTGTCGATATGACGACGAAGGAAATAGCGGCCGGATCAACACACGGCTTTCGAAGCTCCTTGAAATAGCCCATGGCGTCCATATCGCATGTCCTTTTATTCGTTGTTTATTTCCGCCTCGAGGAAGGCGTCGAGGTCGCCGTCGAGTACGGATTTCACCGCCGAGGTTTCAAATCCAGTGCGGAGGTCTTTTACCATCTGGTAGGGCTGCATAACATAGGAGCGTATCTGCGCGCCCCAGCCTATCTCGGATTTCGCCTTGAACTCGCTTTTCTTCGCCGCTGCCCTCTTTTCCAGCTCCATATTGTAGAGCCTCGAGCGGAGCATGTTCATGGCCGTGTCTTTGTTTTGATGCTGGCTGCGCTCGTTCTGCGAGGCCGCGACTATGCTGGTCGGCAGGTGGGTAATACGAACCGCGCTGTCGGTCTTATTGACCTTCTGTCCGCCCGCGCCCGAGCTGCGGTAGGTGTCTATCCTTAGGTCGGCGGGGTTGATGTCTATTTTTATCTTGTCGTCGATGACCGGATAGACCCAGACCGAGGCGAAGGAGGTGTGGCGCCGCGCGTTGCTGTCGAACGGGGAGATCCGCACAAGCCGGTGTATGCCCGATTCACGCTTGAGCCAGCCGTAAGCGCGCTTGCCAGAGATCTCCACCGTCGCGGATTTTATGCCGGCCTCTTCGCCTGCATGCTCGTCGATTAAAACGACCTTGCGTTTCTTGCTCTCCGCCCAGCGCGCATACATGCGGAGGAGCATTTCGGCCCAGTCCTGCGCCTCGGTGCCGCCCGCGCCTGCATGGATTTCGAGGTATGCCGCGGCAGAGTCCGCCTCGTCGGAGAACATGAGCTCGGTGCGAGTGCACTCGAGGTTTTTCAAGAGCGCCGCGAGCGAGTTTTCTATATCTGAGAGTGTTTTCTCGTCGCCCTCGGCCAAGGCGACGAGTTCGCGGGCGTCCGCGAACTCGCGCTCGGCGTCCGCTACGAGGGAGAGCCGCTTTTCGGCTTCGGTTTTTTCGGAGAAGATTTCCGTGGCTTTGTCCGGATTTTTCCACAAATCGGACGAAGAGGCGAGGGCTGAGAGTTCTTGAATGCGCGCGCTTAGACCCGCGGGGTCAAAGAAACCTCCGCATGTCGGCGAGCAGGCTTTCTATTTTCGCGAATAGTTCGTTCATGGGTTTATTCTACTTCGTTTTCCCGCAAGTGCAAGGGATATGTTACGGAGGGGTGCAAAGGCGGCGTTAATAATTCGCGGCGCAGATGGTGGAGCCATCGACTTCGACAAGCCTTAAGGATCTCAACTGTAACGCCATGCACCTGTTCGAATTGTCTTTCAGTACGAAGGCGTCGCCATCGCTAAGAGACGAAATTATGCCGTATATGCCCGCGTTCGTCTCGTTCCTACGGCCGCCCAGAGCCGTGATTATCGCGACATCGAGGTCGTCTCTGGTTTCCTCGGTGCCGATGATAGAATCGACTATGACCGAGGCGAGTCTGGCCCTGCCGAGCGACAGGTTCGGCACGCGTATGGGGAACACGCTGCCTATCCTGCCCGGTGCCTCGAGTTGCTGACCCGTGGCAGCGGAAACAGGAGCTCCCGCGGTGATTATATCCTCGGCGCGCCTACCCCAAATGCCGGACACCTGTGCCACGAACCCGCTCTGCATGGAGCTGATGAGGTTCCCGCCGCTCGCTGGCGGAGGGGTAATAGGTATCATGTCGATCTGGTTGCCGCACGCGGCCTGCGCCTGGTAGATGTAGGTGACCAAGACCGCCTCGCTCACGCTGCGCCAGTTGCCGCTGCCTCCGGTGGAGAGCTGTATTGAGAAGCTGTTCCTTCCGACCTGCACTGAGCTGGCTATACCAATATTGATGGCTTGGGAGAATCTGTAGGCCACGTCAGGGAAGTTCCCACAGGTGTGGTTTATCATGTTCCTGAGCTCGAGCTCGTTCCCGGTGTACGCGCTGGCCATGGTGTAGCACGCCTTGGCCGCGTTGAGCCTGTCCGTGGCGAGCACGCAGTCGGCCGAGTTCCGCGCGGCGGATTCCTGTATCTCGTTTTTCATCTCGAGCCAGCGGGAAAGCGCGAACGAGCGGTAGGGCGCGCATACCTGTATGGTGGATACCGCCGCGCTCGAGGACATAGAGAGCCTGATCTGCTTGTCCATGGCCGAATATAGCTGGGATATTGTCCAGTCCACGCACTTGGCATAGACGCCCGCCCGCGGCGAGTAATAGGGGTCGTAGCATTCCGCGTCGAGCGCCGATATGAACCTCGTGGCGCAGTTCTCGCGGGTGAAGTCCTGCCGGGCGATTTCGCTAACCGTGCGTCCGGAAGCCTTGGCGCGCTGCTGATATACGAACTGGGGGTTCTGGCGGACGGACTGGGGTTGCGCGGGCGGAGTGGGAAGCCCCATCTGCTGCGCCTGCACGACCGAAGGCTGTGCGAACGCGTCCGACGCGACGGCCAAGACCGCTATCGATATAGCTAGAACTACAAGAAACCGCGTCTTCACACCCTTCTCCTTACGCCATATTATACCATAAAAAAGGGTAGTATGGAAGGGAAAAAATCAAGCCTTAAAGCCCTCTTTTGTGCTTGCGTTTCGACCCGGGCTTCTCTATAATCCCAAGGAGAGGGGAAAATGAAGGAAGAGCTCCTAAAAGCCGTCGCCCAACCTATGCAGGTATTCTTCGCGCCGTTTAGGATGTCGGTCGCGAATTTCACCCTGAACGCCATGGCCATGGCTGTGCTGCTCATCATCGGCTACGGCACGTACATCTGGGTTCCTATAATCTCCACGATATTCTGGCATATTATCCTGATCGTCATAGGCAGGCGCGAGCCCCACATAGACAACATCATCGCCAGCCGCAGCATGGTGGCGAGGGTCACGAAAAACATAATCAACGAAGGCGGGAACAAATATGGGGCCTGAGTTCTTTCCGATGTTCGCCTCCACGCTCTCCGACCTCGGGGCAATCCTCGCCATTCTCGCCATGTTCGGTTTCGGCATGCTGGCCGCCGTCGCCATATCGAAGAGGACCGAGTGGTTTTTGCCGAAACCCATAGACTCCCGCCTCCCTGACTACCTGCCGTTCGAGAGACTCCTGCCAGACAACAAGACGATACTCTGCGCCAACGGATCGCTGGTGCGTGTTTTCAAAGTCCGCGGCGCACAGGTCGCGTTCGCGCGCGCGGAAACTGTAGCCTCGCTCCTTTCCGAGCGACAGAAGTGGGTCGATAGCCTCTCCGAGATAAGCGTGGAGAGTCGCATATTCACCCTCAGGCAGAAGGTCAAGAACGAAAAGACCCTCGAACCCGACAACAAGATTATGAGGAAGGTTGCCGACAAGTGGTCGCGCGCGCAGGAGGACATATTCGTCAACTCGCACTACATAGTGCTCTCGGTCAACGAGCGCAAGGACGCTATGAAAGATCTAGAGGCGGCCAGCGCCAACATGCGCGCCCTGCTATCCAACTACGGCGTGGAGGAGCTTTCGGAAAAATTGGGCGAAGGCGTCAAGGGCGAAAGCCCGCTGGGGTTCTTCGCGCAGATAATCAACCAGGTTTCGAGACCCTTCCCCCTGTCGTTCAACATGGAATACGACAGCGTTTCCGAACTGTTGGTCTCGGACGAGATATTCTTCTCGAACAAGGGATATATACGCTTCTCGGCGGGCGGGCGGGAGAAGTACATGGCCGCGGTCGGCATAAAGCAGCAGGCCGGAGAGATAAACGAGCAGATGCTATCCGACATCTTGACGCTAAACTTCGAGATAAACGTGCTGCACAACATTTTCCCGGTTTCGAAGTTGCGCGCGCAGCTCATGCTTACCAACCAGAAAAGAATGGCGGCCTCGACCTCGTTCTCGTACGATGTGCTGCGGCAGTTCGACGAGGCGCTCGCGCTTATCGAGCAGGGCGACGAAGACCACCAGACTTTAGCGAGGTACGCCGAGACCTTCTTCGTGTCAGCCGAATCCTTGGAAGAGCTCGACAAGGCCGTGTTCGAGATAGAGAAGGTGTGCCGCCTGTACGGCGTGACTCCCGTACGCGAGGGCTGGGTGGCCGAGGCCAGCTGGTTCGCGCAGTTCCCGACCTATGACAAGTATCCGCGTATGTATAACATGCTCTCGCGCCCCGTGGCCGCGTCGTTCAACTTCGAGCGGCAGCCCGAAGGCCTCTCCAAGTGCGATTGGGGCGACGCCGCGATCGCTATATTCCCGACGTATCAGGGCACGGCGTACCAGTTCCAGTTCCATGTCCTCGCTGAGGCCGGCGCGGTCGCGCACACGGTCGCAATCGGCCCCACGGGGCAGGGAAAGACCACGCTCTATTCGTTCCTCGCGGGCCAATCCTTGAAGTTCGAGGACTTGCGCGTGTTCTTCTTCGACCGGCACCGAGGTGCGGAGGTTTTCACCTACTCCATAGGCGGCGATTACATAAGTTTCGCGGGCGACACCAAGGACAAGGAAGCGCTCCACGGCGGAAAAACCGTACACCTGAATCCGTTCCGCATAGAGGATCTGCCCGAGAACCGTGCGTTCCTACGCCGCTGGCTCCGCGAGATAACGCTCGTGAACGACGCGGCCAGCGAGATGGAAATCGCACGCGCGGTGACCACCGCGTTCGACTATCTCGAGCCCTCGAAGCGCACGCTCAAGAATCTCTACAAGGCGTGCTTCGCGCCCGCGGGAAAAATGCGGCGCGAGTTGTTCCGCTGGGTGGACGACAACCAGTATGGCGCACTTTTCAACAGCGAGGACGACACCTTGGACTTGTCGGCGCGCTTCTCGACCTTCGATTTCACCTATCTGTTCGAGGACGACATGCTGGCGCCCGCGGTCGTTTCCTACATCATGAACCGCATACAGCGCATTACCGGGCGCACGGGCTCGCCCTCGCTCATCATCATAGATGAGACCGCGCCCATGCTCGCCAACGCCGAATTCCGCAAGAACTTCGTCGCCGGCCTGCAGGAAGGGCGCAAGAAGCGCCAAGCATATCTCGCCGCGTTCCAACAGCCCAACGCGCTCGACAAGCTCGGCATAGGCGAGGTGATACGCGGGCAGATGCAGACGCAGGTCTTCTTCCGCAATCAGAGCGCGAGACCGGAGGATTACGAAACTTGGAACCTTACGCCCAAGGAGATGGCTTTTATCCAGGGCCGCATATTCAAAGACCTGCGCTGGGCGATTTTGTTCCGGAAGCCCGCGATAGACGAGTCCGTTATTTTGAACGTCGATATGTCGGGGCTCGGGCCGTACCTCCAGCTCTTCAACAGCGGCAGGAAGGCCGTGCTGCTGGCCGAGGAGCTGCGCAAGCTGCACGGCGACAAGTGGGTGGAGACGTATCTTGACAAGGCTTAAACGCCCCCTGTCATCCACCTGGTCTCCTAGAGCCCACGGCGGTCCCTGCTCGCGGGAGGAATCTATGAGGCCGCTAGACCCCCGTAAACTAGCAGGGGTTGTCGCGGCCCTGCTTTCTCTCTCTTTCCCCGTCTATGCCGCGGACTGTGCGAAATACGCGATGGAGCCGGAAGTGAGGTTCGAGTTCTCGCGCCCCCCGCCCTCGTACAAGAGCGTGCCGTCCGTGCGCATAGCGGAGATAGAGGGCCTTTCTAACCCCGCGCTCTCCAGGGGCGTGACCAAGGCCGATTTCTTCATAAGCTACGACTTTAAGCTCGCGGGTCATCAGGTCGATGGCGGCCACTGCGTCGCCATATCCGAAATCACGTTCAGAATGGGCTATTCCAGCATGGACGTGATGATAGACGACCGCTACAAGGACGGAAGTTGCCAGTACTACGTCATACGCTCACACGAGGCGCAGCACGTCAAAATCCATAACGACGCGCTTGAGCGCTATATTCCCCTTATCCGCGACGAGATAAGGATAGCGAGCATGAACCTCGCGCCGGCGTTTGTGAAGTCCATGCGTGGTGCGGACATGGATAAGATACTCAGGCGCTCGGTCATGGAATCCGAGAACATAGCGCTCTTGGTGCGGAAGATGGAGGAGGAGCTCTCCATCCTCAACAACGAGCTTGATGCCCCCGAGGAGTACATGCGGATAAGTTCGCTGTGCAGCGATTGGTAGGCGCCTCAAGCTATGGGATTTTCGGAGGTGGCGACGAGGCGCAAAGGCGGCTCCGGACGACAGGCGAGCTAGCGAACCGCCTGCGTGCCTTCGGCGAATAAGGAATGTGTTTGATGGATAGAGCGGGCTACATCAATTTCTTTTCGTAGTGCTCGAGGTATTTGTCCTTGAGGTCCTTCATCTCAAAGATGATGAGGACGTCGAAGCCGCCCCAGCCCCAATCGATGAAAACCCCGTCGCCGACCTTGCAGCCAGCGCGCAGGTAACCCTTTATCACGGGCGGCATTTTGAGGAGCGCGGCGGTGTCGTCCAGATTGGTCGGAACCGGCGGGAACGGGCGCGCGTCCTTGCCCTTGGGCTTGCAGCCCCATTTGCCCTTCGCCACGTATTTCTTCGCGAGCAGGGCGAGCGCGTCTTTGTGCCCGTCGAGGTCGGTGCCGAGAAACGTGCCGCAGCCGAACATCAGCTCTATGCTGTTGTCGAACATATACGCCGCGAGCGCGTTCCACATTATCGCGAGCGTCATGTTCGTGCGGTAGTTCATATCCACGCAGGAGCGTCCGAGCTCCAGCACTTCACCCGGGAAGTCCATGTATTTGCCGACGTCGAACTCGGCCTCGCTGTACCACTTGCCCGCCTTCTTAGCGCCGGATTTCCGCATGAGGCGGTAGGTTCCAACCACATATTCGTCGGGCGGTGCGCCGGCGTTTTCCTTTATCTTGTCGGTGACTATCAGGTGCTCGCAGAACTCGTCGAACTCGTCCCTATCGACACCCTTCTCGGCATACGATACGGTGGCGCCGTCGCGGGATATGTCCTTGACTCCCTCCTCCTCAAAGAAGACCCTGTAGCGGAGTTTCTGGGCAGCCAGGATTTCCGCGGGGTTTGCGGCTATGCGGGCCGAAAGTTTGGCGGTTCCGACGCTGTCGAGGTATTTCGTCATACATTAAGTTTAGACTAGATTTCTTCGGGGGTCAACTCTATAATGATGTAAAAAGGAGACGCGATGAAGGTCAAGAAAAGCGCAAAAGACGCGCGGTGGGATTTAAGCCCGCTATACAAAGGTCTCGACGACAGGGCGATCGCCACCGACTTGGCGCTGGCGGAAGGTTATGCGGCCGAGCTTATCGGGCTCAAGGGCAAGCTCGCCTCGAACATGCCGAAGGCGCTCGAGTTGCTTACGAAGATTTCGGAAATATCGGCGGGTATTGAAGCATATCTTACCCTCCTCTCGTCGTGTGACGTGGAGAACCAGGACATAAAAAAGGCCGTGAGCGCGGCGCAGGAGAGGCTGGCGAAGCTCGATGCCGGACTCGCGTTCTTCGACATAGAGGTCGGCGCCATGAGCGAGGGAGAGTATGGGCGGGCTGTCGGGAGCGAAGCTAATTCTTCGGCGAAGGCCTTTCTCGGCAATATCCGCAAACAGGCGAAGTACATGCTTACGGAAAAAGAGGAGGGGCTCCTGGTGTTGCTCTCTCCGTTCGGTGGCGCGGAGTGGGATGACGCGATGGACGAGTTGGAGAGCCGCACGAAGTTCACGCTTGCGGGCAAGCGCAAGACCCTCGAGGAAATCCTCACGGCGATGAACAGCTCCAAGGATGCGAAGGAGCGTTTTGCCGCTATGAAGGAGTTGAACTCGGCGCTCGCCTCCTCCGGCTACGCGTGGCTTCGGACGCGCGCCTTAAATTTGGTCGCGGGCAAGAAAGCGCTGCTCGACGCGAAGCGCGGTTTCACGGAACCCATGCAGTCGCGCAACCTCTCGAACAACCTCGACGGCGCCGTGGTCGCGGCGTTGCACGACGCAGTGAGGAGGTTCGCGGTGCCGCAGATAAGGCGCTATTATAGGAATTTGGCGAAGCTCTTGGGGAAGAAAAAGCTCCTGTGGTCGGACAGGAACGCGCCGCTGCCGTTCTCGTCGGATAAAAAAATGGGCTATGGCGAGGCGCTGTCTTTGGTGCTCTCCTCCTATCGCGCGTTCTCGTCAGAGATTGCGGATATTCTCGAGGAGGTAGCGCGCGAGGGGCGCATAGACGCGCCGAACTTCAAGGGCAAGACGAGCGGCGCGTACAACTATACTATAGTCGCCAAGGGCGGCAGGACGCTCTCGTACGTGCTCCTCAACTATCTCGGCAGGGAACGCGACGCGATGACGCTGGCGCACGAGCTCGGCCATGCGGCGCACGGAATGCTCGCGGGTCGCGCGCAGGGCGCCCTCATGCACTCTGCGCCGACCGCGTATGCGGAAACCGCCTCGATATTTGGGGAAATGCTGACCTTTGAGAAGCTGCTCGCGGGCGCGCGCTCCAGCAAGGAGCGCCTCGCCCTCCTGATGGGAAAATGCAACGACTGGATCAATTCCGTCGGTCGGCAGATCTGCTTCTCGGAGTTTGAGCAGGAGCTCCATTTGCGCCGTCGCGCGGGAAAGCTCTCCGAAGCCGACTTGAACGAAATCTGGGTCCGCAAAAGCAAGGAGTTCTACGGCGACATATTCGACTACCGCGACATGGAGAGCCTGTGGAGTTACGTCGGGCATTTCATGCGCCCCTTCTACGTGTATTCGTACGCGTTCGGCGAGCTCTTCACGCAAAGCCTTTACGCGAAGAGGGACATGCCGGAATTCGAGAGACTCTATATAGACATGCTCGCGAGCGGGGGTACCAAGGATGCGGCGGCGCTGATGGCTCCGTTCGGGCTGAACCCTAAGGACGCGGATTTCTGGAAGAAGGGTATAGAGGGCAGTATTGCTAGGTGGCTTGAAGAAATCGAGGAGTTGGCGCCGGCCGCCTCTCGCCGCGCCCGTCAACATATCCCTTGCACTTGCGAGAGAATAAGGTAGAATCCGCGTTTATGGGTGTTTAGCTCAGTTGGCTAGAGCATTTCCTTTACACGGAAAGGGTCGGGGGTTCGAGTCCCTCAACACCCACCATAGAGCTAAAACGGAGAGGCGGCATGAAAACGATACTTATAACGGGCGGAACTGGATTTCTGGGAAGCAACCTTTGTCTGCGTCTGGTAAGGGAAGGAAACCGCGTAATCTGCGTCGATAACAACTATACCGGTCGAATGGAAAACGTCGAGAAGCTTTCGGGTAATCCGAACTTCCTCTTCATCAAGCACGACATAATAGAGCCGCTGGAAGTCTCGGAGAAAATCGACGAGATATACAACCTCGCGTGCCCCGCGAGTCCTCCTGCGTATCAGGGTAAGCACGCGATACTCACCACGAAGACCAGCGTCTATGGCATAATCAACATGCTCGAGCTTGCGAAAAAGCACGGCGCGCGTATACTCCAGACCTCGACCAGCGAGGTTTACGGAGATCCTCTAGAGCACCCGCAAAAAGAAAGCTACTTCGGCAACGTGAACCCCATCGGAATCCGCTCGTGCTACGACGAGGGCAAGCGGTGCGCGGAAAGCCTGCTGTTCGACTACCGCAGGCACGAGGGCGCCGACATCAAGGTTGTGAGAATCTTCAACTCCTACGGCCCCAACATGGATCCGAAAGACGGGCGTGTGATAAGCAACTTCATCATGCAGGCCCTCAGCGGCGAAGACATAACCATCTACGGCGACGGTTCGCAAACCCGCTCGTTCTGCTATGTCGAAGACACCATAGAGGGCATAGTCAAGGCCATGGCTTCCAAGCGGGGCTTCGTGGGCCCGGTCAATATCGGCAACCCCGGGGAATTCACCATACGCGAGTTGGCCGAAAAGGTCATAGCGAAAATCGGCGGCAAGTCGAAGATGGTATTTAGGGAGCTGCCTTCGGACGACCCCAAGCAGCGCAGGCCGGACATAACGCTTGCGAAATCCGAACTGGGCTGGGAGCCAAAGATAAGGCTTGACGAGGGGCTGGATTTGACAATAGAATATTTCAGGAGGTCCACCTTTTGAGCTTGAGGTGAGAAAATGAAATGCGTCATTGTAGGAACTGGGTATGTCGGTTTGCCGACCGGCGCTGGTTTGGCCAAGCTCGGGCATGACGTAATCTGTATCGACAAGAACGAGGAAAAAATCGCACGCCTCTCGCGCGGCGAGAAAAACGTCATATTCGAGGAAAGCCTCGACGAGCTGCTGTCGGAGGTCGCGGCGGCGGGGAAATTGAAGTTCTCCGCTTCTCTGAAGGAAAGCCTGCCGGGGGCCGATATAGCCGTAGTCGCCGTGGGCACGTCCTGCGACGAAGCGTCCGGAGCGATGGACGTAAGCCATGTCGAGGCGGCGTGCGCGGGAATCGCCTCCGCCGCCAAAGGTTATCTGTCGGTCGCGATAAAATCCACGGTGCCGGTCGGCACATGCAGGCGGCTCGGGGAAAAAACAGGGCTCGACATAATCTCGCTGCCAGAATTCCTGCGCGAGGGCAAGGCGCTATACGACTTCTTCAATCCCGACAGGATAATCGCGGGCGCGGCAAGCGCGAAGGCCGAGTCCGCGGTGCGCGAGCTCTACAAGCCCCTCGGCGTAGAGCCCGTATTCATGTCGCGCGAGAGCAGCGAGCTGGTGAAATTCGCCTCGAACGCCTTCCTCGGCATGAAGATAGGATATATAAATTCCATCGCCGACCTGTGCATGGCGATAGGTGCGGACGTGCGCGACGTGGCGCGGGGCATGGGGCTGGATACGCGCATAGGCGACAGATTCCTAGCGCCTTCGCCGGGGTTCGGTGGTTCGTGCATTCCCAAAGACGCGTACGGACTGCTCGGCATGGCGTGCGGCGCCGGGGTGCGCCTGGGTTTGGTCGAGGAAGCAGTGCGCGGGAACGAAGAGAGGAAGCTCGCAATCGCCAAGAGGATTTATGAGGTTGTCGAGGCGAGCGAGGAGGCTGTCGGGAGCGAAGCTCCTAAAATTGCCATACTTGGTCTGGCGTTCAAGAGCGGCACGGACGACGCGCGCGAAAGCCCGGCATGCGACATAGCGCGGGAGCTCGCGCGGCTCGGGGCGGCAGTTTCGGCGTTCGACCCGAGGGCGACGGAGAGCGCGAGGCGCGAGCTCGGCCATTTAATAGCCTATGCCGAGGACGCATACGCTGCCTGCTCGGACGCGGACGCTGTCGCGATACTTACCGAATGGGAAGAGTTTGGGCGGCTCGATTTATCCAAGCTCGCCTCTGCAATGCGCGGGCGCGTCATGATGGATTTCAGGGGAATGATCGACCCCACGGCCGCGCGCGGAAACGGGTTCGAATATATGGGAATTTGACATGGAAAACGAAAGGCGAAACGAATTGGTCTCCATCATACTGCCCGTTCACAACGCGGAGAAGAGCGTGGGCAAGGCGTTTGACAGCCTCATAGCGCAGACGTATAAGAATATAGAGATACTCGCCATAGACGACGGTTCGAGCGACGGCTCGCTCGAGATAATGAAGGGATATGCGGCGAAAGACAAGCGAGTCAAAGTCATAGCTCGGTCAAGCCCGGAGCCCGCGGCCGCGCGCGACGCGGGACTCGACGAAGCCGCGGGCGAATACATAATGTTCTGCGGCGATACCGGTTGGTTCGATTCGGACATGGTCGAGAGAATGGCCGACAAGATGGACGGGTGCGGCGTAGATCTGGCCGTCTGCTTGATCAGGACGTACGACCTCTTTCCGCGGGAGGCCGCGCTTTACGGCATAAACAGGCAGGAAGCCTTTCCCGCCGACTGCAGGGTGCGCGGGATTTGGGACATCTGGAACAACGCGAGCTCTGTTTTATGGGACAAGATATTCAGGAAATCCATGATAGAGGTGTGCGACATATCGTTCTCGAGCGAGCTTGGAGACGCGGCGGCCGGGCGCAGCCGGGATTACGCCGAGGCCCTGTTCCTCTACAGGTATCTTTTGGCTTCGCAGAACTTCTATCCGATAAGGGAGAAACTATACAACCACTTCTTCCGCGAGAAAGACCCTGCTTCCCGTTGGGAGAATCTTTTGCTGTGCGAAGACCTCGGAAGATTCTGCAGGTGGAACGGCAGGGGCAGCAGGAATATCTTCGCCCTCGGCGAGATAGCAAACCTGCGCCTTCACGCCATGAAAAATTTGTTCTCCCCAAAGGAGCTGAAAGCAGTGGTTCGGCGCATGAACCATATAATCGGGGATATACCTTTCGTGTTCGCCATGCACGGAAGCGAGCCCATACTTATGCCCACCCGCAACCTCTGGCGCGGAAAGGGGCTCTGGCGGCTGCGCATGAAGGCGGCGATTGCCGCATGGTCGAGGCGGCAGCTGCGCAATCCCGAACCGATAAGCAAGCTCGCGGGCAGAATGGACGAAGCCAGAAAGAGGTCGTGGAAATGAAGCTGGTATCAATCATAATGCCCATGTATAACGCCGAGAAGTATGTGAGCCATGCGCTCGACAGTCTCATAGTGCAGACGTATAAGAATATAGAGATACTCGCCATAGACGACGGCTCGACCGACGGCTCGATGAAGATATTGAAGAACTACGCTTCGCGCCACGCCAGAGTCAAAATCGTGGCCCTTGCGAAAAACTCCGGCGTCGGAACCGCGCGCAACGCCGGCCTTGACGCGGCCAAGGGCGAGTACATAATGTTCCTCGATTCCGACGACTGGCACAATCCCGACATGGTCGAAAAAATGGTCTCCGCGATGGAGCGGCGGGGCGCGGATCTCGTCGTCTGTCTTGCCAACCTATACGACGACGCGGGCGCGCTTCCTGAAATTTTCGAAAAGATCGGAACGCTCAACAAACAGGAGAGCCTCGAGAAGGACGGAACGCTCGACATGGGCGACGCTAGGCGGGAAATCTCGTCCGTGGTGTGGGACAAGATATTCAGAAAATCCGCGATAGACAGGCACGGCCTCAGGTTCCCTGACGGCTGGCGCGAGCACGAGGACACCCTGTTCGTCCGCGAATACCTGCTCGTTTCGGAGAGCTTGTACGTGCTGAAAGAAAGGCTCTGCAACCATGTCTTGAGGGACGGCTCCATCACGGGCGAGGCGAGAGCGGGTAATGCCTGCGACAAATACGGTTATTTGCGCCTGTCGGAAGCCCTGCTCGAATTCTGCAGGCGAAAAGGAATGCCTCCCGCATGGCAGAACGACCTAGCGTATTTCACCATGTTCGGCATGAATTTCCTGGCCACCGCGCTCGCGGAAAAGGAGTTCCTTAAAATCCTCAGGCGGACGAACCGTCTGTTCGAGGACACGCCGTCGATATTCATGTACGCCTACAGGGATTACGAGCCCATGATGTTCATGACGCGCACCGACGAGATTGATAAAATTCCGATAGTGTGGCCTAGGAGCGTGTATAGGGACGCGCTTCTGGAAAAGTGGCGCAGGAAAATTCTGCCCTGGCGCAGCAAGCTAGATCCGACCTCGGAATTCGTGGCGCGAATGAAAAGGAAGGACGGAGTGCAATAGTGAATCTCGTTTCAATCATAATGCCTGTGTATAACGCCGAGGAATACGTGGCTCGCGCGTTGGAAAGCCTTGTCGGGCAGACGTATAAGAATATAGAAGTGCTTGCGATAGACGACGGCTCGACCGACAACTCGTTCGAGATAATGCAGAGATACGCGGCAAATGACAAGCGCGTGAAGATCATGACGCAGCCCAACTCCGGTCCGGCCAGGGCGCGAAACGTCGGCCTTGCTGCTGCGTCCGGCGAATACGTAATGTTCTGCGACGCGGACGACTGGTACAACCCCGACATGGTTGAAAAGATGGTCGCCGCGATAGAGCGGAGCGGAGTCGATCTTGTCTGGTGCTCGTTCAAAATATGCGGAGATACTCCGCGCCACAACTGGGCGGGCAGGCTGAACTACCTCCTCGAGTGCAAAAAAATGCCGTTGGTAGATGGGCGGATAAACAGCGTCATGCTTTGGGACAAGATATTCAGAAAATCCGTGATAGATATATATGGCATCAGGTTCCCGGACGGGCACGAGCACGACGACACCCTCTTTAGCCGCGAATACGGCTTTGTCGCGAAGGACAGCCGACATCATCTCGAGGAGGAACTATACAACCACACCATACGTAGGAACTCGATAGCGGATTCCTACGAGATTAGGAAGCCCAAGAACAGGTGGGATTCTCTCTATACGGACGAAATGCTCGCGGTGTTCCTGAAAAGGCATTCTCTGTTCGAGCAAAATCTGGCGTTGTTCGCTCACTCCGTCCTGTATGCGGATTTGAGGGATATGCTCCTATATATGGACGAGGGCGAAGCGCGGCAGATACTAGGGCGCGTGAATCGTATGCTGAAAGGCTCGCCCTTCGTGTTCGTCCTGCGCGTGGGGAAGGCGGTTCTTGTCGATGCGCGCTATTCGTGGCTGAAGCTGGACGTGCTTTGGGCTTTGCTGTCGCGGCGGTTGCCGAAACGTCCGGAATCCGCGGACGAATTCGTGGCGCGGGTGGAAGGGCGGGCGCAATAGTGAAGTTGGTATCAATCATAATGCCCGTGTATAACGCCCAAGAATATGTGGCGCGCGCGTTGGAAAGTCTTGTCGGCCAAACCTACAAGAACATAGAAATCCTTGCCATAGACGACGGCTCGACGGACGGCTCGCTCGAGATAATGAGTGGATATGCGGCGAAGGACAAGCGAGTCAAAGTCATAACGCAGGCCAACGCGGGTTGCGCGAGCGTCCGTAACATCGGCCTTGCCGCCGCTTCCGGCGAATACATAATGTTTTGCGACGCGGACGACTGGTACAACCTAGACATGGTCGAAAGGATGATCTCCGCGATAGAGCGCCCCGGTGTCGATTTCGCCGTCTGCCTGTTCAACATAGACGGCGACCCCTACGACAGGGGCAAGATGAAATACTTGGAGCTGTGCAACAAACACCCCCTGCTGCCTGCCCTCGGCGCCGCGTCCATAGAGAGCGTCTTCATATGGGACAAGATATTCAAGAAGTCCGTGATAGACAGGCAAGGCGTCCGCTTCCCCGACACGGGCGGGTGCGAGGATGCCCTGTTCTTCTACGAATACCGCCTGGTCGCGGGGGATTTTTACATATTGAGGGAGAGACTCTACAACAAGACCATGCGGGAGGACTCCATGTGGAACTTCTATACGGCGGGTGGAGAAAATAAGTGGAGCCCCTTTTTTATG